>Ga0080004_1121374_pt1 | contig 94121 bp, 97 predicted proteins | sample WasSprMetagenome_FD_69207 | JGI IMG/M metagenome (GOLD analysis project Ga0080004, IMG submission 69207) | Sulfidic aquatic microbial communities from Washburn Spring, Yellowstone National Park, USA - WS (SPADES assembly) (version 2) | ecosystem: Environmental > Aquatic > Thermal springs > Hot...
GCAGTATATCTATGTAGTGGTTTTCTCCGGCGGTGATGTCGGTGATGATCTCTTGGGATAAGAAGGTTAACTCGGAATAATCGATTAGGGCGTGGGCTTCGGGGAAGAAGAGTTCCATGAATTCTTTGAAGAAGTTGGTGATGAGTTCTTTAAATATGGCGTCGTGGTCTACAGGCATGTCCGGTTTCTCCTGGTTTTTGTTTAGTTTACTCTATTTTACTTTATGTACAGGGTTTGGGCAATAGGTAAGAGTGCCGGGACGTCCCCACTTTTGGTAATGCTTAGGAAGCGGTCATCAGGAGCATCTATACGCAACACCGCAAACGCTCCTACTCGAAACGCAGGGCTTCGATGGGGTTAGCGCTTGCCGCCCGCTTGGCTGGGTAGTAGCCGAAAAATATGCCTACAGCAGCAGAGAAGCCCATAGCCAGGGCTATAACCCAGGGCACCAACATCATCTTCCACCCGGCCAAATAGCTTAGAAGATGAGTTGTGCCCCATCCTACGAGCGTCCCGATAATCCCACCGCTTATGCTGAGCACAAAGGCCTCTACTAGAAACTGGATAAGGATGTCAGAGGGAGTTGCCCCTACCGCCATCCTGATCCCGATCTCCCTGGTACGCTCGGTGACTGAAACCAACATGATATTCATAATGCCTATGCCGCCAACCACCAGGGATACTGCGGCAATGCCGCCCAAGAGGAAAGTCATAACCCTGGTGGTGTCCTCAATAGCCGACAGTACGGCCGCCATGTTCCGGATAGTAAAGTCATCGGGCACATTAGGCGCCAGATGATGGCGCTGCCTTAGCAGGGTAGTAATAGCTTCTTGTAGGGCGGGCAGGGCTTCAGCCGTTTCAGCCTGCACGTTAATCTGCCTTACGTATTTGGTACCTACCAGCCGTTGCTGGGCCGTAGTCAGGGGTACATAGATGTAGTTATCTTGATCCATTCCTCCCATGCTCGCCCCCTTAGACGTAAGCACACCGATGACAGTGAAGGATAGCCCCTTAATCTGAATGCGGCTACCTACAGGGCTTGCACCTGGAGGGAAAAGGTTATCGGCTACTGTACGGCCTATCACCGCTACCATGGACATGTTGGTAACGTCGGCTTCAGTGAAAAATTCTCCTATTTCCAAGGGCCAGTCTCTTATGGCTTGTAAAGAAGGGGTGGTGCCGCTAACCGTAGCTGTCCAGGTTTGGTTGCCGTAGGTAACAGTAGCCTCGGTAGATACCTCCGGGGCCACATGCTTAACCATGGGTAGACGGGCTATAGCCTGGGCATCGTCATAGGTTAAACGGTTGGTGACAGAAGCGCCTCTCACCGGCCCTGTGCCATAACCCGGCATGATAACAAGGAGATTCGACCCCATGCTGGCGATCCTTTCGGTGACCCTGGCCCTCGCTCCCTGGCTCAAAGCCACCATGACAATGACCGCCATAACGCCGATGATTATCCCCAGCATGGTTAAGCCCGAACGGAGTTTATGGGCGAGGATGCTCCTCCAGGCCATCTGAAAGGCAGTTAAGAAGACCACGAACCGTTCACCTGCCCCTGCAGTATATCCGCCGAGGGTTCTGCTATTCTAGGTTTCTCTACTTTTTCATCCGCCACCAGCATCCCGTCCCGGAGCCTCAAGATCCTCTGGCAGTGATAAGCAATGTCCGGCTCATGGGTGACTATTACTATGGTCAAGCCCCGCTCCCGGTGGAGGGTTTGCAGAAGATACATTATATCAGCGCTCGCTTTCGAGTCGAGCTGCCCGGTAGGCTCGTCAGCTAGGAGAAGCTCAGGGTTATTAATAAGGGCCCTCCCTATGGCCACCCTCTGCTGCTGTCCGCCGGAAAGCTGATTAGGGAGGTGATGCTCGCGGCCGGCAAGACCTAAAGTCTGCAAAATTTCCCGGGCCCGCCTCTCCCTCTCCCTTCTGCCCACCCGGGCGTAGACCAAAGGTAGAGCCACGTTCTCCAGGGCAGTGGCCCGCCCGAGGAGGTTAAAGTTTTGAAACACAAAGCCTATGTAGCGGTTGCGGATGCCGGCAAGCTCAAAGGTATCTAATGAGGTTACATCTTTACCCGCCAGTATGTAACGGCCTTTATCCGGTTTGTCCAGGCACCCCAGTATGTGCATTAAAGTCGATTTCCCGGAGCCCGAGGGCCCCATTATAGCCACCATTTCCCCGCGGTTTATGGTGAAGGACACATCTCGCAAGGCCACAACGCCATGATTCCCGCCTTGCTTATAAATCTTGGTTAGACCTTCAACCTGTATTAAAACGTGATCCTGGTTCACCCGGCATTAGCCCCCTTTTTATCGTTGCGGCACCCCCAGTGGCATAGGACCACCAGGAAAACCTGGCGTTCTTGGGGGCTGCCCTGATCTCTGGGTTTGCCCGCTGGAACCGGTAGTCTGCTGCGCTGGCTTGCCTGTGACCATACCGATAACTACTTTATCACCCTCCTTAAGCCCTTCCAGTACTTCTACATACTGCCCATCGCTTAAGCCTACCTTTATCCTCTTCGGTACGGGCTGGTCGTTTTCCAGTACCAGGACCACCTTGGTATTATCGTTTACCGTTTCTTCTCTTCTGGCCCCACCCTGCCGTTGGCCTCCTTGGCTGCCTTGGCCTCCCGTACCTCCGCCTGCCTGTCTTCCCAGTCCGCTAGTCTGTCTAGTTCCTCCTTCCCCTGCCGGGGCTTGGCTTCTTAAATAACTTTCGGCAAAGCTTATGGCCATGTTGGGAACAGCCAATACATCAGACTTCTTCGCCAAAACGATGCTTGCCGTAGCCGTCATGCCGGGGCGGAGCTGTTTGGAGGGATCTTCCACGGATATCAATACTTCGAAGATCTGGACATTAGATTGGGTGGTGGCCTGAGGAGAGATATTTTTAACCTTACCCTTAAAAGTAACATTAGGGTAAGCTGCTACAGTAAATTCTACATCCTGGTTAAGCTTAACCTTCCCTATATCAGCCTCGTTCACCCAAGCCCGTAGCTGGAGTTCCTCGCTCACCAGGGTAATAAAGGCAGTATTTTCGTTACTTCCCCCCGCGCCGCCCCGCTGCCCGACCTCTCCATTTACCTTGGTAACCACACCATCGAAGGGTGCGCGAAGCTTAGCGTTCTCTAAGTTTAAGCGAGCTATTTCGAGCTGGGCCTGGTCAGCTTCTACAGTCGCCTTGGCCGCCTCTATATCCTCAGGACGGCTACCCTGTTTAAGAAGGTTTAAAGCCTGCTGCGACTGCTCCAGCCTACTTTTGGCGCTGGCTACCGCTTCCTTAGCCTTATCTACATCGGTGGCAGAGGCGGCTCCAGCCTCAAAAAGCTTCTGTTGCCTTTCAAGCTCTTTTACGGCCATCTCATAGGCTACCCGGTTAGCTTCTACTTCAGCTTCCTTTTGGGCTATCTCTTCGGGAAGGGCACCAGCCTCCTTAAGCTTTAGCTGCGCCTCCGAGCGTTTAAGGTTGCTCTCCGACTGCCTAACTTGAGCCTCCAGTTCTGCCGTATCCTGCTCAGCCAGAATCTCGCCCGCTTTAACCCGGTCGCCGGGTTGCACGTATATAGCCTTTATCAGACCGCTGCTCTTAAAATTAAGCCCCACCGTGCGCACCGGCTCGATAATCCCGTTGGCCTGTATTACATCGGCAATGTTACCCTTGCCCACGGTTACTGTAAGGTAGCTGGGCTTGGATTTACCCACTGTGTAACGGTAGCCAAAGTAGCCTCCAGTTGCTGCTAGCAGCAATATTATTATAAGCGGCCATTTTAAGCGTCTCACCCTAGAGGTTATCCTTGTGCCCAGGCTTGTTCCCAGGGTTTTTTCTTCAAGCTGCACTTTGCTTCGTCCCTCCTACCACGGCAGTCAGGCCGTCTCCTATCCTAGTGATCCATTTTACCATCTACTTCTAAAAATTTTGGTTAAGAAATTAGTAAAAAATAAAGGGCTTGAGGCTGGCTAAGTGAGGTCGCCCAAAGCCCTTTTTATTAAACGCCTCTGCTTTTCGGCCACGACGGCCAGGCTTCGGCCATAGCCCGGCGCAGGTCCAGCAGGGCTTCGGCTACGGTCATGGCCGCGGCCATATTTTTTATTTTGCGGTCAGCAAACCTTTAGGAAATACCCCATTCCCGTATCATTCTTCCTTAAGCAACCGCACAAAGCCTGCCTGCTCAAAATGATGGTCTGTAGTAAAGGCCTGGGATATCCCCCGTTGCCTCATAACAACAAAACTTATGCAGTCAGTAAGACTCCATTCCTTGTCTTTCCTCTCCCGAAATAGCGCAAGCCCCTGGTCCATAAGTTCTGGGGTAACATGGACAATTTCCAAATGTCCCCGGCGTTCTGCCTTATAAATATTGTCCGTAAGGATAAGGGCAAGAGGCCGGAGAGGCGGCTTCCGCAATACATTGCACACCTCAATAATTATGGCGTCAGTAGTAAGGCGGCACCATCTTTCCATGGCTATCTGCTGATATATTTGAACCGCTCTGGAGTGCCATTCATCGCTCTTATTGCCGAGAGCCAGCCACCCGGCGGTATCAATAAACACGCTTTTCATGAATCTCCCTCGATGTAGCGGTGATGTTCTTTAGCAAGATCCGGTATTCCGGTTTCCACTGCCCACTTTTCCACATGAAAGAATGGATCTGTCTCTAACTCGTGTTCTACCTTGCCGGCAGTATCTCGACTTAACTTATCAGCCTTTAAGAACTTACGGATCTCTTGGCGGGTATACTCCCTTAGCGGTGATATTTCTCTTAAGCCCTTGCCCTCTATAAAAGCCTCCAGATCACGCTCTCTTATCCGCCACAATTTGCCCGTCTTTACACCTTTAAGCTTCCCTTTTCTAAGCCAATCCCGAATAGTTTTCGGGCTCATAACCAGCCTTTCAGCAACTTCCTCAGGCGTCAAAAGCTTTTCTGCCATTTTTACCACCTCTTCAACTGCTATTATTGCATATCATTCTTGTGCTGTCACTACTTTTATATACTTTTTCATCTAGTTCCCTACCTAACTGCCTTATAAAAACTGGACGCTAATTATCTTAACTCTATTACTTCCAGCAGTTCTAGGACTTTCAGGGTAGAAATTAAAAAAATAAAGGGCTTGATGCTCGCCAGGTAAAAAACCACCAAGTAAAAAACCAATTCCGCAACAACATCCTGGCCGCTCCAAAGCCCTCATTTTTTGCTCAATTTTTAAGGAAAAGCTTGGCGCTTAACTTCCTCCTCCCTGGCCACCGGCAGAAGCTACACTACTCGTACCGCTACCGGACCAAGCCCACGGCTCATAGAAGGCCCTAACTGCCATAGCGTGCTGCCATTTTAAGTTTTCTAGTTGTGTCACCAAAGAAGCTACCCCTGCTTCAGCGGTCAATACTTCCGCCCAGGTAGCCATACCGAGTTCATATCTTAGCCTCGCTATACGAAGGCCCTCTTGCGCTGTGGCCAAGGATTGCTCCAGGGCTTTGTAATTCTCTTCTAGGGCCCTCACGTTGTTGTAAAGCTGGAGTAGAGATAAGTAAAGCTGCTGGCGGGTGATATCTACGCCCATTTCGGCAAGCTTTAGGTTTATCTTATCTACATCATAGGAGTTAGCCATCCCGTAGGTGTTCTTCTGGAGCTTTACAGTCTCTTTTGCCTTCCACACCTGCGGACTGGCCTCTATTATAGCCTCGATTTCTTTATTTAAATCCTCCACCTGCAAGGGTACAAAGCTTATTTCGCTAACGAGGGAAGGCTTTGTACCCCGCGGCAGCCCTACTAGTTCAATTAGATCAGCGTAGGCCTTATTTAATTTATCCTCGGCCTGAGCTAGTCCCGAACGAGCGCTGGCTAAGTTTGCACGCTTCTGGATTACAGCTAAGGAGCTTTCCGCCCCAACCTTAAGCCGGGCCTCGGCCTCCGCAAGTTCCCTCTCTTTGAGCGCTACGTTAAGTTTTCCCGCCTCTACTTGCTTCTCGGCGATGACTGCCGCAGAGTATTTCTGGTACACACTGGCCACTACGGAGGCCACCTTAACCTCGTAGTCCTTCTGGGCTACCTTCCAGTCATAGTCAGTCTTAAAGACCATACCTGTGGGATCTTGACCCGTGGGCAAGCTTACGTACATGTCAGTTCCCGGTATATGGGTGTTAATCAGTACAGCATTATATTTATCCCACGTCTCATCCTTAATTGTCTTCTTAAGCTCCACAGTATCCTTGGCCACCTGTACTTCTTTACTAGAAAGAAGCGCCAAGCGGATGGCATCGTCGAGGCTCAAAGCCTCGGAAACCGCCTCACCAGCATAACTTACCCCAGGTACGCCTACCCAGCCCACAAGAAACATCAAAATAACCAGCAATATCCCTACCGAACGAGCCCACACTCGAAATACCCATTTAGCCCTTCGAACCTTAAGCCTTCTTGCTGATATCAACCCCAGCATTATCTCGCCCCCAGGTAAACCTTTGCAGCATAGAAGACAATAAGGCCCGGGTCCGTAAAGGAACCCGGGCCCTGAAGGCCAGCCTTATTCAAGGTTCATCGTTACGGTCTGGGTGGCCTCGTCATAGCTGACGCTGGCACCGAGAGCCTGAGCGATGAACCTGAAGGGCAGCATGGTCCGGCCGCTCACCAGCTCAGGAGCAACGTCCATGGTGATGCTGATGCCGTTAAGCTTCAGCACGTTGCTGCCGATGGTGAGCTGGATGGCATTCGTGCCCTTGAGCAGGGTCACGGTCTGGGTAGCCCCATCCCACAGCACATTGGCGGGATCCACACCCAGGGCGTAGGCCACATACCGGACGGGCAGGTAGGTCCGGCCATCCTTCTCATATGCGGCCACGTCCATGGTGTACTGAGTCCCGTTCACTGTGTAGACGTTGCTGCCCAGGGTGAAGACAGCGGTGCGCTTAGTAGCAGACACGATCTTGGCATTGACCACCTTAGCGATGGTCTTGCCATCCCACTTAGTACTTGCGTCCTCGCCCCAGATCTTAACAGCAACATCGCCTTCAAGGGCAGAACGGCTAACATTGTATTTGATACCCGAAATCTTGATCGTGCTAGCAATACCACTCTTGGCGTTAACATTGATGACTAGGGTATTGGAATCTGTCTCCGAATCATTCCTGGAAGCATCTATATTACCAGCAGTAACCTTCACAGTGGGCTTTCCATCAAAGGTAACCCCCTCTGGTAGCTCGAGATAAAGCTTACCAGCAAGGATCTTACCAGCCGCAGCCTCCGTAATCACGATATCCCCCGCAGCCTGACCCTGGCCGAGGTATACAATTTCGGGCGCATCAGCGGTCACGGAGAACGGTTTTGCGATCTTACCGATAACAACCTCGCCACTGGCCCCAGCAGTACCACTTACTTTTACAACCAGATCGCCTGCTGGAGTATCACCCGGTACTACAACGCTGAAATCTGTTAGTTTCAATTCACTCTGGCCGCTCGGAGTCTCAAACCATGCACTCTTACTATCGTTGAAAGTGTTAATGGTGAGGGACAGAGTGTTCCCATCTTTATCCTTAACGGTAAATGGGGTGCTACCAAACTGACCAGCCATTAGTTCGACGACTACCACCTTACCGCTACTTATATTGCCACCAGTCGCCTTGAGCTTGAACTCTGCTGCATTGCTACCTTCTTTCACCGTCTGGGCGTCCTTGTAGCCAGCATATACAGTACCACCTGTGTACTTCGCATCAGTTACGGCCACAGACACTGGGCCAACCTTAGCCACAGTGAGTGTCGTGCTAGAAATCTTACCATTGCTACCATCTGACTTCTTGCTATATACCGTAATTTGAATGTCGCCCGTTACAGAAGGAGGAACGACAAGCTTGCCAGGGTCGACGTCAAGCTTTAAAGTAAGCTTTCCAGGCAAGACATCCGAAGCGTCGGTAATGGTTACGTAGAACAAGCGCGTTCCTTCAGATGGAACAGTGCTCAGGTTTACATTCATATCAGCGGTATAGTCTAGTTGTGGAGCTAAAGCAAACTTCACATCAGGAGTTTCAATCTGGAAGTACACAGTTTCACCCACTGAGAGCGTCTTAGCCCTGCTCTCTTGGATAGTGATGTTAGCAGCAGCCTTATTGCTCCCTGGCTGGATCGTTTTTGGATCATCGGCCGTCACAGTAACGGATTTAGCTACTACCTTCGCAACAGTTATGCTTTCATTTTCTACCCACAGGACTTTACCTGTAGAATCAACACCCATAATCTCAATACTTGCCTTTACATCGCCACTAAAGCCAGATGCAACGTCGATTCTCGATTTCTTGTCCCTATCAAATAAAAACTTAATCGCATCATCAGTAGAGCCCGGATTAAAGGATGTTAACTTAACTGTTACTGAATTTTTGGAGGCACTATAGAAATTAGCAGCAGTTGCAGGTACTAGGTTACCACTACTATCTTTGATATATACGTACTGACCTACACTACTGCTATCGGCAGTAGCATTATAAGTAATTCCACTCGGTAGCGTCACAGTAGCATAAATGGTAGCTGCCCCTGTCCCACTCCAGCTGGTTTTTTCAGTAACCTGAGCATAACCTGCTTCTTGGTTAGTGTCAGCATCGATATACATATAGGCGCCACTATAATTACCATACGTCGTATCCGCCACCGCCGACCCCGCGAATGGCACCATCAGACCCACCAGCATGGCCAGCGTGAGCAGGATGGAGAGCCACTTCCTCCGTATTTTCCTCAAAATTTCTCCCTCCTTAGGTTACTCAAAATTGTTTCTCTGCTTTGTTTTACGGTTTGGCGCTTTTTTAAGCTCCTCTTTTAAAAGGTGTTCCTCCTCTACCTTCTGGCGCGGCACGCCTTTTTGCCGTTTCCTCCCCCCTTTTTTAATGCTTATCTCCACTTAAGCTTTTACCAGGTATAGCTTGCCTCTGAACCCAGTTTCATGCTTGAACTGGGTTCCTCTACCTTGCCAACCTAGTTTATTAGACACCAGCAGAGGCTAAAAAGTTCCCAGGGAAGGAAATTTTTTTGGGGATACTGGAGTAGGCTGTATTTTTTAGAAAAGGTTTAATGTCCTCAAGGCCGGGTTTGTGGTATTATAGCATTGAGTCTCCCGCATATAAGGGATATGAGCTGGTAAATAAAACAATTTTTCTTGTTAAGGAAGTAAACCGGGAACTTTTGCTTACATTTTCTTGTCTAACTAAGTGTCCGGGGATTTTCCGGGCCTCCAGGGGTGTTGGTCTTGATCCTTGGTGATAAGAAAAAAGAGTTTGAGAAGATAGTGATAACTTACCAGGATAAGGTATACGCTTTAAGCTACCAGTTAACCGGCAATCATGCCGACGCCCAGGACCTAGCCCAGGAGGTATTCGTACGAGCTTACCTTAACCTTGATAAATTTAGGTTTGAGGCAGATCTAGGCACATGGTTACACCGCATTACGATCAATGTATATCTAAATAGCAGGCGCAAAAATAAAAAAGATAAGGATAATGTGGCTTACTCCCTGGATGAGCCTCTTCCTACTGAGGAAGGGGAGGTGGCTCGGGAACTTGCGGCCACCGATACTGACCCGCAAGAGGTTTTAGCTACAAAAGAAAAACAGCGCTACATACGCCAAGCTTTAAAAAGCTTACCCCCTGAGTACAGGGCAGTATTGGTCCTAAGGGAGTTTCAGGGGTTAAGCTATGAGGACATAGCCAAAGTTTTAGGGTGTTCCCTGGGCACGGTGAAGTCGAGGCTTAACCGGGCTCGCCAGGCCCTAAAAGAAAAACTTATGGAGCTTGAAGGGGCTGCTTTACATATTCAAAATTTACATGTTCAAAATAAAGGGAATAGCAAAGTCCCTGTAGGAAGTCCGGGTGAGGGATATACCCAGCTTTAAAATGGGTCATAAAAGTTATAAAGCTGGTGCAAGCAAATGACCTGCCAGGATGTAAGAAGGCTTTTGTCCCTTTACATTGATAAATACTTACCTCCTAAAGAAGAGGCCGAAGTTATAGCCCATATAGGCACATGCCGTGCCTGTGCGGAGGAGCTTGCGGCCCTTAAGGCTACCGTAGATGCGCTGCATTCCCTTATAGATCTTACACCCCCGGCGCCGCCCGGGCTGGCAAACAGAATAACCGCCCGGCTTAAGGAGATAGAAGAGCGCAAGCTTAACTTTTACGGATGGAAGAGATGGGCCGCAGTCGCAGCCATCGCCATAACTTTAGGCGGAGGCTTCATAGCCTACGCTGGCCGGAGCTTTGTTCCTTCCAAGCTGTGGGCAGCTTTAAACTTGCAAAGGATAGGGCAAGTAGAAACGGAAGCGAAAGATTCCGGGGCAGGTACAGGCTCGATATCGCTTAAAGAGGAGCCTAAAGGCAGCCAAGAAGATAAGCAAAAAGATAAAACGCCTGGGGATGAAAGGCTTGCGCTTGAGGAAGGCAAAGAAGGGCTATCTCTAGGGAAACCATCCTTAGGGGAACAAAGGGCCCCGGAAAATGCTCCTGGGCAGATAGGCAAAAGTTCTCCTTCATCCAGCAAGCCCAGGCTTTCAGAAAAAGGCACCCGGCCACCGGCCCAGGTAGTAGCTCAAAACCCCGTTCTTCAACCGCTAACCTTTTTAAATAAAGAGCGCAAGATAAACAGTACCTACCTTAAGGTGACAGTAAGCGATGTAGAAGAAACCCTGAAAGCTGCCCTTAAGGTAGGTGCACAAGTAGGAGCCACCTCCCAGGTTTTCGCCGTGCAGAACACAGGAAGCAATGAGCGCGCGGCTGTAAGGTTCACTGTTCCGCCAGAAGCTGCTCCTGGCCTGGTAGAAAGCCTCTCAAAACTCGGCACTCTCCTTGATAAGCGCGAGGAAAGCGAGGATGTTACCGCCCGTTTTAGCACTACCTTGGAGCAGTACCGGGAGGCAGTAGCTAAAGCCAATGCAGCATCCAGTGAAAAAGAGCGCCAGGAACTTATAGCTCAGGCTCAATTCCTAGAAAAGCAGTTAAGCATCTGGGATAAAGAAGCGGGCGAGCAGGTGATAATACTCTGGCTAGAGAAGAGGTAAAGCAAAGTGGGAAAGCCAAAAGAGGGGAAAAAGATTAAGGCCCTGTGTGGTCCACTTAAGGATTACGGGGCCTTATTTCATACAACTTTTTCTTTTGATCTCTTCTAGCAAATCTTCCACGTTTAACTGTTTAGCCCAATACTCCAGGTATTCTATATCCAGCTTCCCAAATTGTACTTCGTATACACGCAAAGCATCGGTAAATTGTTTTTCGCTTCCTCCTGCCAACTTGGCCCACCTTAATTTGGCAAGCCCCATAAACGTTGTAGTTACTCGGCGAGAAAAACGAGATTTATCAAAGGGCTAATAATTTCTGTTGTGACATTTACTTATGCGCTCCAGGTATATTTTTTTTATTTCTTCTTCCGAAAGATCTGGATACCTTTCTCGCAATCCTTGGAGGAAAAGCTCTTTCCCTAAGGCGGATAGCTCAAAGGCCTTACTCAGGCGCTGTTCCGGGGTCATCTTCCTTAAAACCTCTATATAAATCCTGTGATTCGGACGAGGCTTAGGATCTATCATACACGCATCAACGCCTTATCAGGGAGGTTTCACCTCCATTTTATCCTAAAAGCTAAGTTGCGTAAAGCTAATGAACCCTGCACCTTCGGCAATCATTACAGAAATATTTACATTGATTTTACGGATTATTTTACGTATAATATATTGTAAAAGGAGGTGTGGAGCGTGCTGCAATTTGACCTTGACAGCTTGGTAAGCGCAACCGCTCTATCCAGGTCTCCAGGGAAATACCTAGCCAAATGCAAGGAAAAGCCCCTGCTGATACTCAAGAACAACGAAGTGGAAGGCGTACTACTGAGCACAGACGCTTACAGGGAACTATTGGAAGCCTATGAGCTCCTACAGGATATAAAGCTAGCCCGCGAGATCTTCGAGCAGCCCACCGACAACCCCGACGGCAAAGACGTGTTTGAGATAATGCGAGAGATCGAGGAGCAGAAGAATGTATAGCATCAAACCCAAAAATGCCCACCGCTTCCGCCACGATTACGCTAGGCTCTCTCCTGAAGAACGCGAAAAGTTCCGGCGTGCCTTGGAGGAATTGGCTAAAAACCCACGGCCGCCAGGTTGCATCTGCTTGGAAAAAAATTATTATAGGCTGCGCGTGGGAGATATTCGCATCCTGTACCAAATATTTGATGCCGAAAAGCTCATTCTTATAGGTACTGTTAGTAGACGTAATGAAAAGACTTACAAGGACTGGAAGAAATATTTTAAATAAGTGAATGAAATTGGCTCCTCTTTTTAATTTCCTCCAAAACCCAGTTATAGGTAGCTTCCGCTAAACGCACAGCCTCTGCGTATTCTTCCTCGTCCACCGGGTCCCAGTCGCCGGGGTAGCGGGTGGTGACGGCATAATCTGTGAGGGTTACTGCTTCCCTTACCTCTTGCGGTATAGGGATTTTTCCCCGCCGCTCTATTAAGCTTAACAGGTGGCCTATGGAATGGGTACGGGGGTAGTCCAAATTAAGGTATAGGAGGAGGGCTTTAAGGGCCTTTTCTGCCGCCTGCTGGGCATCAAAGCAAAGGTCTTCAAAAAGGATGTCTTCTGACTGGCGGCCCTGCTTGGCCCGGGCTAGATTGCTTTTAGCCCTCTGTAACCACACTTCCCAGGATCTATCTTTCCCCCTGTATTTACTTTCCTTTTTCATAAACCACTATCCCCTTTAAGGCTTCCCGGTAGACAAAACCGGGTACCTCACGATATGTTTCTACCCTTTCGGGCGTCTCCACTATTATGTCAACCGAGACTGGTATCCCGGCCAGGCTTCTATATATTTTCTGAGCTAACGCTCGCCTGTTGCCCACACCGCTTTTCAGCACCAAAAGATCGTAATCGCTATGGGGGTCCTGGTCACCCCGGCTGCGGGAGCCGAAGAGAATGATTTTGTCGGGATCGGCTGCCTCCCGGATCCTCTCTAGGATAATTTCTAAAATATCTTGCATTTTGTTATCGCCCCTTTAAGGTAATGTATCTAAAAGCCGCTTTAACACAGCGGCGGCCTGGGCACGGGTTAACGAGGAAAGGGGGCCTAAAGTATCGGGGGTTAATCCCCGCAAAAGCCCTGCCGCATAGGCCCGGGCTACCGCGTCCTTAGCCCAAGAAGGCACTTCACCAAGATCACGGAAGGGGAGGGAAGGGGCGGGCGCGGGAGCGCTTTCTCCCATAAACCGCACAAGGAAGGCCGCAGCTTCTACCCGGGTAAGTGTGGCAAAGGGACGGATAGTACCGTCCTCAAAGCCTTTAAGCCACCCCCGGGCATAGGCCCTGGCTACCGTATCTTTAGCCCAGGGAGGTATTTCCCCTGCATCCACAAAGGGTAGAGGGAGGCTCATCTTAGGATTGTTCTCTCCTTTTTCTTTCATCCCCGCCAGGCGGTCGAGGAACACTATGAATTCAAGCCTGCTTATGGGGTTATCCGGCCGGAAAGAGCCGTCTTCATACCCAGCTAGAAGCCCTTGCCGGGAGAGATCCTTTATGTCCTGGGCGGCCCAGTGGCCGTAAATATCCCAGAAGGGAAGGCTACCTTCTCCTCCCAGGTCCACCCTCTGGCCTGTTATGGTTCCCGCCCGCCGGTCTAAAGCTACCAAAAGCAAGTTGTTATCCTTTAGGGCCTGTTCTTCTAGGTAAAAGTTTCCGCCGGACAGAAGGCTTATCACTTGGTAACTCCCGTCTTCACGATAAACGTACAGCCGGTCAGCGCTGGTCCAGCCGGTAATAAGGTATTTATCTCCTCTGGGGAAGGCGGAGACCTTTAATTCCGGGGCTGGCCGGCCCGGGGGCACCTCGGCTGCCACCTGGGCAAGTAAAGGGCCCTCTGAAGTAGGAATGTATACTATCCGAGCTTTAAGCCCTGGCGGGAGATCACGGGCGGAAACTCGGTACCCTCCTAAAGTAACGAGGGTGACCGGAGACACCGGGTAAGAAGTACCCTCAGCAAGTTTAAGATATCCCCGGCCTTCATCAAAGCCCGCAAGGACCGCCTCCTTTTCTTCCCCCGGCAGGGCTATGTCCACGCGCAAAATTTCTTCCCTTCCAGGGGCTAAAATTACCCGGACCCAATCGCCGGCGGCCAGGGCCTCCCGGCTTGACGTGAGGCCCCAGCGGTAAACCTCTGCTTCGGGATTTAAGCTTAGAACGTGGAAGCGGTTGTAACTGTCTACCAGATACAAAAGGCTCTTTTCCTTGTTTATGTAAACAAGGCGGCCGTAAAGCACCCGGCTGTAGGCCTTAAGGGAAATGGCTTTATATTCCCCCGGCAAGACCAGGGCTTGCACCCAATCTCCCATTTTTAGGCCTCCAAAGCTTATCTGCTGGCCATCGCGGAAGACCGGGGCCCCGGGAAAGAGTTCTAAAACAGTTCCCGTGTCCAAGGTCAGCCGCCCAAAAATTGTATCTATACTGGTTAGCCTTCCCAGAGCCATCTCCCTTTTTACCTCCAGGTATAAGACCTCGCCTGTGCTGGGGGAAATGCTTAAACGTACGGCCATACCGGGAAGAATGCCTTCCAGCTCTCCCTTGTCTGGCGCCCCCCAAGGTAGATCGGCCCTGCTTACGGCCACCAGCCGGTCACCAAAGGAAGCACCTGCACGGGGGTCAATTGTATAAGGTTTATCCTCACCCCAAAGCCAAATTTTCCTTTCTCCCTTATCTATCTTGGCTACAAACCCCTCCCGTTCTATGATCCCCGCCGAGACCCCCCACAACGTAAGGGTGGAGGGGTTGAGGTTGGCTAAAACTTCAGCGCCCGGCGGCACATCCTCCGGCCGGGCTTCGCGTCCGTTTAAGAATACAGGTACTTTAAACGCGGGGTTTAGGTAAAAACCGCCTTCCCTTGCTTTCCGGCTTATCTCTACCACCATCCGGCCTAAAGGAGTGGTGAGAACCTGTACGCCCTGGGCCTCCCAGGTAGCTCCTACAATATAGGCAGCACCGGGGGCCAAATAAATATCGGAACCTGGGAGGATATCTTCTGAGGTAGCAGGACGAAGCCGCCCGTTCACTATATTTTTTACCCTGCCGGGAGGAAGGATTATAATTTCGCCGTCCGCCATCTTCACCCGGTCACCGGCTTCAGCGCAAGCTACTATGCCGCGCAAAACTACCTGGCCGTAGCTTAAGGCGAAGTCCTGACGGGGGGAGGAGCTCCCGGTTACGGCCGGCTCCTTGACCCGCGAAGCTTTAACCTGGATAAGGTAGCGCCCGGGTAGGGGGTCTTTTATGTAAACTTGTTCTACGTTATTGAGGCTGTCCTTAACCCCTCTTCCGGCAAAGTCGTTACCCCGGTATTCCTTCCCATCAGGCCCCACAACTATCAGGTCTAGATCGTTTACCAGGGCAGGGCTTGCACCTGCCGGAGCCGGGGGGTCCGTCCAGGCCAGGGTAACCTTAAGGGGAAAGCGCGCATCCTTAACTATCCATTCGTAGCTTGCCACCTCACCGGCTGCCAGCCCCCGAGTTTCATCGACCAAGGTCATAAGTTTTTCCTCAAGGGACAACACTGTGCCGGCCAGATCTAGGATGCCAAAGGAGATACATTCTTCCGCGGAAGAAGGTATCTCTCGGGCGCCGTTAATGAGGGTAGCCTTAAGGAGCGCAGCCGAAGGGTCTTTGAGACCATATTCTGTCCTGAGGTATTGGCGCAAAAGAGAAGCCGCCCCTCCGGTTAAAGCTGCGGCCTGGCTTGTCCCGCTCTCCAGGTTATAGTCGGGGTCAGCCGGAAAATTAGAAGGGGTCATCCGTGAACGCGGGGCCACGATCCCCGTCCCAGGAGCTAGAAGGTCCGGTTTTATACGCCCGTCACCTGTGGGCCCCCGGCTGGAAAAGGGGGCTTGTTTTAAAGTATCCTGGGCATCAGGACTTAAAGCCGGTCTTGCCGACTGGCTCGCCCCCACTACCAGGGCATTTTTGCTGTTGGCTTCGGAGGTGAGGCTACCCTGAACCGGGCCGCTGTTTCCCGCACCAAAGATGGGGAGGAAGTCGGGGTGCCCGCGGACAAAGGAATCTACCTGCCGGGCGGTATCACTGTACTTATTAGGGCCTCCTCCCCAACCGTCCACATGTACCCGCACGCCGGCAGCATAAGCCGGCCGGAAAAGCTCCTCGAGATCGGAGGGGAGGGAGATCTGCCCTTCTTGGTCTAAAAGGGCCTGGAAGTAAAGGCTGGCCTCCGGAGCTAGGCCTATGTATTTTCCTTCTGAAGCAAGACCCGTGCCGGCTATTATCCCCGCCAGGTGGGTACCGTGACCCAGAGGGTCATCAGGGACATTCCGGCCCGCCCAGCTTTTTAACATAAGAACTTTAGGCAGGCGCCCGGGCTGGCTCTGGAAATCGGGATGGATATCGCTTAATTTCCCGGTGTCCAGTCCGCTGTCGGCAATACCTATAATTTCACCTTGCCCCTTTATGCCTTCCGGGGTAAAAAGGCCAGGCGTCCTCAAAACTTGGGCCCCTATGATGCTAGAAGCCCGGTCGCTCAAGAAAGAAGGGGAAAAATGGTTTACATAAAATTTAGCCCAAGAAACAAAGGGGGTAAAAAGAAAAAGGAATACTAAAAGGATGCTGAACCTGATGGTTTTACCCGTGCTGGCTTCTTTAAGGTTTTTAAAAATGCTCCTTCCCCCCTCCATGAGCCCTGGTGCTTACGAAGCAGAAATTGCCAAATGCTTGCGGGCTAAAGCCTAAGTCGCCTTCCCTTATTTTCCTTAAGTTTTGGTCCCGGCTACTTCCTTCTTCTCCTGCGCTCTTTACGGGCTTCTGCCAGCACTGCTATCATAAATTTCGGTAGGGCGAGGATTCTTTTGACCCTCCTGGGCTCCCGCATAACCCGGTAAAGCCATTCCAGGCCCAATCTCTGCATAAAACGAGGTGCCCGCTTAGTGCGGCCTGCCAGCACATCTAGGCTTCCCCCCACACCTATGGCCACAGGGATACCAAGTTCAGCAAGGTGCCTGGCTATCCAGTATTCTTGTTTAGGTGAGCCTAAAGCTACAAGGAGAACATCAGGGGGGGTCTTTCTAAGGTTTTGCAAAAGCTCTTCTTCCTCCTTGGGGCTTAAGTACCCGTGGGAGGTGCCCAGGATATTAAGGCCGGGGTAACGCTTCTTTAATCTCCGTGCTGCTTCCTCGGCCACACCCGGAGCACCGCCGTATAAAAAGAGGCGCCAGCCCTCTTTTGCTGCACGTACAGCCAAAGCCTGCACCAGGTCTATGCCCGCCACCCTCTCCGGCACAGGGCTGCCCAACATGTGCGCGGCCCACACAATGCCCGCGCCGTCAGGGGTAACGAGACCGGCCCGGTTTATGATGTTTCTGAATTCCGGGTCGTGCAAAGCCCGGTAGGCCATCTCGGCATTAAGGGTTACTATATGGTGGGGTTTACCGGAGGCGATAAACCGGCTTAAAACTTCCAGGGCCTCATCTAAGGTTACAGCATCTACGCGGCAGCCGAGCACCCAATAGCTTTCCACCTTCTTTGCTAATGCCAACCTCCTCTAAAAATACCATTTCTATCCTTCATGGTACCGTAATTTACGGCAGGATGGATTTCGACCGGGGCTGGCCAAATATTTCTGCCAGGACGGCTTTATGGAGCATAGGAAGTCCAGCGGCTAGGCAGAACATCCACTTAACCGGCCGTAGATTTAGCTCGAGCCTGGCAACCGGCGGCCTTAGGATATCTTTACGGATACTTGCTCCGCCAGTAAGGGATCTCAGCCAGCACGGCTTTGAGCTTTTCTTGATCCGGTACCCAGTAGCTTATCCCTTTAATATATTTTCCTTCCCCAGGTACCATGTGGCTTACTATGGTGCTGCTGTTCATATCCTTTAAAAAGAGGGCCAAACCTAGCATCTCCATGGTGCTCAAATTCGTGCGGACGTATTTACTTACCTCGCTCACAAGTTTCGGGATCTTGGGTAGGGTGCCCAGGCGGAGGACTTGATCGAGCATGGCCTTAAGGAATTTCTGCTGGCGTCCTATACGGGCAATATCTCCTTCCGGATCGTTACGGAAACGCACGTAAGCCAGGGCATCGCGGCCGTTTAAGTGCTGGAAGCCGGGCTTTAAGTTTATGCCCTCTTCGGGATAGTACATGCGCTTTTCTACCTCTATATCCACGCCGCCCAGGAGATCGACTATGCTTTCAAAGCCTTCAAAATCCACCTCTACGTATTTGGTCACCCGGGTACCTAAGAAGCTGTTTATAGTATCCATGAGGAGCTGTGGCCCGCCCAGGGCATGGGCCGCGTTTATCTTATCAAGCCCGTATCCGGGAATGCGCACATAGGTGTCCCGGGGGATGGAGAGGAGGTCCACACGCTTCCCGGCTGCATCGAAAAAGACGAGGATTATGGTGTCCGACCTGGACGGCTCGTTCGCCTTTCTCGCATCTACCCCAATAAGGAGGACAGCGCTAGGCGGTTTAGACAGCCCCACTTCCCCTCCCTGTCCTGTATCGCCCATGGCTACAGGTTGTCCTAACAGATAAGCGGCCAGGTGGTAACCGGCCAGCCCGAAGCCCGCAAAAAGGAGGAGCCCCAGCAAAATAAAGGTCAGCGCCTGCACAAACAGGCTCCTTTTGCGGGCAGGCTTGGCCTTTGCCCGGGCTTCTCCCCAGAATTCTTCTTCCAAGTTGAAGTTGGCTCCTTTCCTTAAACTTAACTTTATCAATGATTAAACGCGTTTTGCGGCGCTGGTAGGTGATGGTTTCTAAACCCTAAAGGCCGGCAAAGTGGTTTCTTCGCACAACCACCTGCAACGTCCATTTTATTTGCGTAAGGCTCTAAAAAGTAGCCAGGGTGATGGTAATACTCCTTGTAGCCTCGTACCAGCGTACCTGGGCACCCAAGCCTTCGCTCACCACCCGTAAAGGTACCATGGTCGTGCCGCCCACAAGCCTAGGCGCTGCCGGCAGTTCCTTTTCTGCGCCGTTAATAACGGCCTTGCGGGAGCCGATCTTTAATACGACCGACGAGGAACCCAGGGTGTAGCTTACTGTATTGGTCTCGCCATTATAGTCCACTTTGGCCCCTAAAGCTTCCCCTACAAAACGAAAGGGGACCATGGAGGTGCCCCCAGATTCCTGGTAGGGAGCTACGGGCAAGACATAGGGTACGCCATTGACATAAGCTGTAGTGCTGCCTATGGCCAGTATCACCTGCTTAGCTTGGGTGGCGGGAAGCTCGGAAATCTTTTTTTTGAGCTCTGCCAGCTCTTCTTCAAATTTCTTTTGAACCTCCTGTATCCGTGCATTTACGTAGCTCTCTACATAAGATTTCGTTACCAGGGGATCTTCGCTGCTACCCGGTAAAGGGCCGCTGGCCTGGACTTCCCGGCTACCTCCGACAAAAATAATGTACCCCACCACCAAGGAAAAGAGCAAGATAGAAACCAAAGGAAGAAAAATAGAAGGACTGACCTTGCCTATAAGCCTTTGCAGAGTGCCTCTAAGGTCCAGGGTGCCTCCCTCCTTAAGATTAATTACACTCCTTGAGACTAAATTACACTTTGAGTTTCGACATAAATACCGCTATTCCTCTTTTCCCCAGGAGATAAAAATAGCTAGGTAAAGCAAAGAATTCATACTTTTTTTTCAAGAAATAATTCACAAAGTCGGTGGCTTTATGTTATAATAGAGTGGAAAGAAAAAACACATACTTAATTTAGCTCCGTATTAATCAAATCTAAGAAAGGAGGTAACCTCGGGTGAAGGACATCCAGCGCAGCCTCCTCCGCGAAAGAAGAGCCCTCCTTGAGCAGTGGGTACATGCTCCCCAGAAGGACCGGGCGGAGATCCTGGTCCGCATTATGGATATCGACGAGCAGATCGAGGCTAGCAAGAGCAAGCAGCCCCGCTTACCTAAGAAAAAGGTGGTCTAGGGGGTACCAAAGCAAACCTTTAGGCAGCACCGGATACGGTCCGGTTGCTGCCTAAATATTTTTTTTGCGGGTTATACGTCCTAAAGTGTCCAGCATGGATAAGGCCTTTCCCGTACCTTTAGCCACGCAAAGGATGGGGTCTTCGGCTATGTGCACGGGCAATCCCGTCTCTTCGCTTAAGAGCCGGTCTAGCCCGTGAAGCAGGCTCCCCCCGCCAGTCATTACAATCCCCTTGTCCACGAGATCCGCGGCCAGCTCCGGGGGAGTCCGCTCCAAAACTTCCTTGACCGCTCCCACCACCCGCCAGAGGGGATCTTGGATGGCCTCAAAAACCTCTTCCGAGGTAACGGTTACTGTCCGGGGAAGCCCGGTTACCAAGTCCCGGCCCCGCACGTTCATCTCCCTGGGTTCCGGCTTAGTGCTTAAATGGGCCGTGCCTATATGTATTTTAAGTTCTTCTGCCGTCCGCTCCCCTATCATGAGATTTTTTTCCCGCCGCAGGTAGCGGATTATGGCCTCGTCAAACTTGTCCCCCGCTACTTTAAGGGAGTTGCTGCAAACTATGCCTCCCAAGGATAGTACGGCTATGTCAGTGGTACCCCCTCCTATGTCCACCACCATAGAGCCGCTGGGCTCGGAAATCTCCAGCCCTGCGCCCAGGGCTGCCGCCAGGGGCTCCTCGATAAGATAGGCTTCTTTAGCCCCTGCTTGAAGGGCAGCCTGGCGTACGGCCCGTTCTTCTACACCGGTAACCTGAGCAGGTATACAGATCATAACCCGGGGCTTCATCCAGCTCTGGCGGCCGCCACAAGCTTTGGTAATAAAATAGCGGAGCATGCGCTCCGTGCTGTCATAATCGGCGATAACCCCTTCCTTCAAGGGGCGCAAGGCGACGATATTGCCCGGCGTGCGCCCGAGCATCTTCCGGGCCTCTTCCCCTACAGCAATGAGGCGGCCGCTGTCCCGGTCTATGGCCACCACCGAAGGTTCATTAAGTACGATACCCCGTCCAGGAAGGTAGACCTGTACGGTGGCTGTCCCCAGATCTATCCCTAAATCTTGGTTTAAACCGAACATGTCTCTACCGGTTTTCCTCCTCTCCCCCGGCCTGATGGATAAGGCTGGCCTAGTTGGTATTATTCTGCAACCGGAGGAGAAATCCTTCTTTCCGTCTTTCTTGATATTTTCTACGGGTAGCCTCTCCACCCCTTAAATGCCGCTCCGCCTTGTTCTGGTCCAGGACCTGGCGCACTTTACCGGCCAGTTCCTCATTAAGCCGCGGCAGGCGCTCGGTCATATCCTTATGGACCGTGCTTTTGCTTACCTTAAAAACAATAGCCGCCTGCCGCACAGTACAATTATACTGTACGAGGTAGGCGGCTATTTTTAGCACCCGCTCGCGGATATGGTCCTGCATGGAGCAGCCTCCCCTATTCCAAATTCCTTATAAATTTTATTGGGAGGCTGCCTAAAAAAGACCAGGTTATTGCAGGTAAGGAGTGGGGTCGAGGGTTTGCCCGTTCTTCTTCAGTTCAAAATGAAGATGGGCGGAGCTAGAAGCTTCAGCGCGGCCGGGCTGGCCTAAAGTCCCCAGCACATCCCCGGCCTTGACTTTGCTGCCTTTGGTCACTTTAACGGAGTCTAGATGGGCGTAGATAACCTGATAGCCGTTATCCGCATCTACCACCAGGCGGTAGCGCCAGTCATCGCTGTACTCAACTAAAGAGACTGTGCCCGAGGTAGCTGCCCGGACCTCCTCCCCGGGCTGCCCCTCTAAATCTACGCCGGGGTGGAAGCGGAAATCACTAAAGGCCGGGGACCATACAAAACCGAAAGGAACCACCTTTTTGCCCGGCAGGGGGCGGCTTAAGGTTAACTTCTCCCCTTGGGCTGCCGTTTGCTGTTCTGGAGAAGTAGTGCTAGGTATGGCCTGAGCCGGATAGGCCCCGGTTGTATTTTTTAACTCCGGCGGTACGGTCTCCGACCCGCTTAAACTTTCCCGGGGCTGGGGCTGTACGGGGGCTTTTTCCGAACTTTCTATGGGTAACGGCTCCACTTTAACCCTTCCCTGGAATACAGAGGTGTTGGTTACTAGATAATAAGTTCCGGCCAACAGGAAGGCCAGCACGAGCAGGTAAAGCGCCCTTCCCCGTAAAATACGCCCTATCTGGCCCAGGTGGGCAATCCCTTCCTTTAAAAGTTTAAAGAAATTCTTCATTAAGCCTCACCTCGGCCAGAGTCTACCCCATTTTTTGCTTTTTTATACATTTTTAACCTTACAGCCCAACCCCTTCTCCCTTAGAAGAGGTGGATCTAATCCCTCCTCTTTAAATCAGGCCCCTAGCCCAACGGTAAAATGCCTGCCGGGAAGTTCCGGGGTTTTTTAAACGAGCAGAAACCTAATTACCTTTTTTCTACCTTTACACCTTGGTAGTAATGGTATAGAATGTCCAGGAAATTTTTCCCTTCCTTGGCCATCCCGTTAGCCCCGTACTGGCTTAAACCAACGCCGTGCCCGTTGCCTACACTTATAAAGGTAATACGGTCTCCTTGAACCTGCCAGGTAAAATCAGTAGAACTTAAGCCCAGGAGCTGCCGCAGTTCCGTACCCTTAAAGGTTTTATTTCCTACTTTTATGGTTTTAACCCGGCCTGTGGGGGTATACTCCTCTACCTTGATGGCCTGCCCCCGGAGCGGGTTTAAAGCAGCAGCAGGAACCGCCGAAAGGTTCACCCCCAGCTTCTGATCCAGCTCGGCCAGGGTAAAGGTTACGGTATTCCGGAAGCGCGGGGCCTCCCGGTCCCAGGGGGAAAGGACGCTACGGAGATAGGGTATATCATAACCCCATACAGCTTCCGCGCTCTCTGTCCTGCCACCGCTGTTGGAATGGTATACGGGTATTATCAGTTCGCCCTGATAAGTGAGGACCAAGCCCTGGGTTGCATCTACAGCCTGGAGGATTTTCCGCTCGTAACGCAACCCCTGCCAAAATCCGTACTTTTGCCTTAAGGCCCCCTGCGGCACCCAAGCCTGACAGTGGGTAGGGTCTGTGCAGAGGTCCGCTTGAGGGTGCTTAGGATCGGGTTTTGTGCGGGCTTCTTCGATTTTTTTAAGGGTATAGGTTCTGGCCGCCACGGCCTGGGCTTTAAGGGCTTCTATTTCAAATTCGGCAGGCATCTCCCCCGCCACCACACCGGCTACATAGGTTTCCAGGGGAAGGGCGATGACTTCACCCCGGGTGTGATCTAAAAGCCGGACCACCCTTCCCGGTGTCTCTACCTCCACCGGGCTTTTAAGCCTCCCTAATCCTTCAATAATGAGGGAGGGTAGGATAACCACCAGGGCAAAAAGGAGTATTAAAGCCACCCCTAGAAATTTGCGCAAGGCCAACGCCCCCTATCGCTAGGGAGTACCCGAAGGTCCCAGGGTTTGTCCTACCCCTATATATACGCCAATTCAGGCCGGAAAAGAACTTCAGTCGCGGAATTCATGTCCCGGAGGCGGTGGGACGTAAGGAGGAATGTCGGAGGCAGGTTTGGCGGGCAAGATCACCTTTTCCCCCGGTTTGATGAGGCCCAGCTCTTCTCGGGCTATTCGCTCAATGTAAATATCGCTGTTCAGTTTACGTATCTCTTCCTGGAGGCGGGCCTGCTCGGCCAGGAGAGCAGCCTTCTGCTGCCTGTAAAAATCTAATTCTTTTTCTACTTTATAAAGGCTTATACCCACATGCAGAAAAGAATAAAAAAGGTAAAACACAATAAAGAGCAAAGCTAGCCGGCCTATCCGTAAAGGCCTAAAGCCCAGGCGGCCCTTTTTTGCCCTCGGCTTAGAGTCAAGGGATGAAGAAGGTTGGCCAGGGGGAAAATAAGAGCCTCCCCCGGGATAGGGATTGTGAAAAACGGGTCTAAGGGGTGTGTAGGAGTGTTTCTGGGAGGGGCGCAGCTTAATCCTCTCCTTCTTCTCCCGGAAGGCCCAGGATCTCCCCCGGGAGAACAATTACAACCTGGTAACCCTTGGCCCGGGCCCGGTGGTAAAGGGTGGCCACACTGCTCGGGCTTAAATTAAGGCGCCGGGCCACTTCCTCATTGCTGAGGCCAGACTCTTTAAGGGCTACCACTTGTCTTTCCCGGAAGCTCAATTTTTCTACACCGCGAATTTCTATATGCACGAAAGGAAGGCCTTTCCCTAATTTATCTACAACCTGTGTACAATCTGTGGACAAATTTTGTACTTTTATTATTCGACCGGAGCTGGAAAATTCCTGCTTTAGGACCGTCTTAATTTTTTGTAGGACTTATGGGCTAGGACCACGGCTTGCCTTTAAGCCCTGGGCCCGCTATTCTGCTAACGATTTTTGCGGCGGGAAAGGCTAAAAAAACACAAAAGGCGAAAGAGCCGGTAAAGCCAAGGCCGTAACCGGTGGCTTCCTTGGGTATAAAGGAAAGCCCCTAAGGCCCAGGCCATAAGAACGTAGGCCCGGAATTCCCCCCAGTTTAGGAGAAAAAGGACGAGAAACGTAAGAAGGAGGAGGAACAGCCACAATATTAAGTCACTAACCTGGGTTACGATTGGGGAAGGTCGCCAGTAATAACGGCAGGCCCGGTAGCAGTCCAGTAAAAAGGCCAGGACTATCCCCCATCCGGCCAGGGCCGAAAAGGTAAGCCAGGGCTCGTAGGGCAGGCTCATTTAAGGATCCGGCGGAGGAGACTTTTTTTAGCCCCTTCTTCCCGGTAGTCCAGGGAATGCAGAAAGCCGCTGGCCTCTAAGGTGCCGCTTTCAAGGCTTAAGCTGGAGATATTAAAATTTTTGCCTTTAAGAATCAGAATCCCCTGGGTCGTCTCTAAGACTATCTCTTCTTCATCGTACCCCATGACTTGTACTACCCCGCTGATAGAAATATTTTGGCGCTCCAGTATTTCTACCCGGTGCTGGCCTTCTCCCACATTCACTCCCCCCTTTTTATTCTTATGGTTTTACGAGGGGATGTATGTACGTTTGTTTGAGATTAAAAATATAAAAAGCCTGGTCTTACCAGGCCTTCTCTAAAGTCACGTCTTTAAAAAAGTATTTTATAATTTCCTCCGGTGACTTGCCCTGCTCGGCCAGCGCCCGGGCGCCCCACTGGCTCATCCCCACTCCGTGGCCGTAGCCCTGTCCCCGGAAGATAACCCGGTCACCCTGCACCTCAACACCGGTTATAAAGGTGGAGCGGAGGCGGTCGCTTCCTAAAGCAAGCCGGAGCGCCGGCCCGCTCACGGTCAGCCTCCCTACCTGGATTTTAGTAGCCCGGCCGGAAGGCCCCTTTTCGGCTATTCGCACGCTGGTGATGGGCCCGGGATCCTGGCCGGTTATTCTCCTTATAGCAGCAGCCAATTCCTCCTTGCTGAAGCTTGCGCTCCAAGCTTTGTCCTGCGGGGGTGCGATGGCCAACCCGGGGTCCTTAACACTGTGCACGTATGGTGCCGCTTCTTGATGAAAATCCAAACCTTCCGCAGCCGAAGCGGCTGTCTGAGGACCTCCTATAGCATGGAACCAGGCATTGATAAGGCGACCGTTAGATTTAACAACTAAACCCCGGGTATTATCCACCGCACGGCGGACGTTATCGTTTATTTTCTCCGGGGCATAAGCCTGAAATTCTTTTACGTCGGTGGAGGCATCGGTCCCCCTGGCCTTAACTCCGCCTTCTTCAATCTTTTTTAGGGTAAAGGTGCGGGCCAGGATGGCCTGAGCCGCCAGGGCATTGACGGGCCAATTGGGATCCATCTCCGCTGCTACTACACCTTTGATGTAATCTTCCATTTTGATGCTTTTAGTTTCGCCTGTCTTGTGAAGGTACAGGGAGATGGTGGGCTCTTTACCTACCATTGGTCGCCGGAAGGCCCGGCCACCCCGGATGAAAGCTCCTACAGCCACAGCCAAAGCGAGGGCTGCAAGCAAACCGAGGGCAGTCCACTTTCTAATTCTTTCAGGCATAGCCTCCCACCCTTCTCCTTTTGGAAGTAGTATCGGCGGCCGCGGGCAAGGCTATGCCTGGAAATTAGAGGTGGTTCTGCCCTCCTCCACAATGCGGTAGAGTTCCCTAGCCTTCTCAGCAGGCACGTGCTCCGGCGTGGCCAGGACCTCTACGATCAGCCATCTAGAACCCAGGGTCAGGGTGATAATGTCCCCGGGTTTTACCTCTGTACTGGCCTTGGCCGGACGCCGGTTTACCTGAACCGCGCCTGCCTCGCAAGCCTCTTTGGCCAGGGTCCGCCTCTTAATCAGTCGAGAAACCTTTAAAAACTTATCCAGCCGCAACCTTAAAATGAAACCTGCCTATTTAAGGACTGCATCCCGCAAGGCCTTGCCAGCCTTGAATACAGGTACCTTGGTGGCGGCGATGGAAATCTCCTCGCCCGTGCGCGGGTTACGGCCTACCCTGGCCGCGCGCTCTTTTACCTCAAAGGTGCCGAAACCTACCAGTTGTACCTTGTCACCCCTGGCCAGGGCCTCCTCGATACTGGCGAAGATGGCGTTTACGGCCTTCTCGGCATCCTTTTTGGTCATTTCAGCCTTCTCCGCCACGCTAGCTACTAATTCTGCTTTATTCAAGTACCGACCCTCCTCTTAAATATTTATTTTTGATTTAATGGTATCTTTGTTATTTTAACCCGATAATCTAAAACTCTAATAGCTATAGCTATATTTTTACTCTCTATAGCTTTATTCGCCAAAATCCAACATTCTCCTGCATTACCAGCTAGTATATCTTTAATTTTTTTGTTTCCTCCCAAAGGGCATCCATCTCTTCTAGGGTCAAGCTTTGAAGCTTCCGGCCCTGCTTTCGGGCTTCCTCTGCTATATACTCAAAACGGCGGCAGAATTTGTCGATGGTCCGGTTAAGGGCGCTTTCAGGATCTACTTTAAGCCAGCGGGCCAGGTTCACCAAAGCAAAGAGGGCATCCCCCATTTCTTCGGCGACCTTGCCTTCTTCCCCGGCGTTTTGGGAGGCTTTAAGCTCTTCTAGTTCCTCAAAGACCTTAGCCCACACCCCCTTTACTTCCGGCCAATCAAAACCTCTCCTTGCCGCCTGCTCCTGCACTTTTAAGGCCCGGAGCAGAGCCGGGAGGATCCGGGGAGCTTGTAAAATGGCCCCCTCCCCGTTATCCTTCCTTTCTAAAGCTTTGATCTCTTCCCAGCGCTTTAACACCTGCTGGGCCGTCTTAAGTTTAACTTGCCCAAAAACGTGGGGGTGCCGCCGGATCATTTTCTCTACAATACCGGCCACTACATCCCGCAGGTTAAAGAAACCCTCTTCTTCGGCCAGCCGGGCATGGAAGACTACTTGTAGCAGTAAGTCTCCCAATTCCTCGTTTAATTTATACATGTCACCTTCTTCAATGGCCTCTATGACCTCGTAAGCTTCCTCGAGGAGATAACGCTTAAGGGTCTGGTGGGTTTGCTGCTTGTCCCAAGGGCAGCCCCCGGGGCCGCGGAGGCGGGCCATAAGCTCCCGCAGCCCTTCTAAGGTGTACTTATTTCCTTCAGGATAAGGAGTTACGTAGAGGGTGGTTAAATGATCTAGCCAGGTTATCCTATCCAGCTCGTATAAAGGTATCTCCTTTATCCTCTCTTCACCCGCTACTCCAGCAGCCCTAACCACCACCACCGGGTGCTCATCGGGGAGAAAATCCATGAGCTTGAGCTTGACCTCCCCGGCTACCCGCCGGTTGTAGACTTGGGTTATAAGGGCCCCTTGGGTTAGATCCCACGGGCGTCCGGGCCAAGCCAGGGCATCCAAAATAGTTAGGCCTGAAGCCGGGTCGAGTTTGAGAGTAGTGAAAACGGCATCCAGGCAGCTTAAGGCAGGGATAAGGGGGGTCTCTACCCCTTGAGCCCCGGCCTGTTTGAGAAGCAGGCTGACGGAGGCTTCCGCAACCAAAGGATGGCCCGGTACGGCGTATATAACTTCCTGTGTTTCGGCGGCCTGTAAGAGGATACGCACCATGCCCTGGTAGAGTTCCTCGAAGGAGGCGGCTTTCTCATAAAGGGGATCAAAGGAGGTAAATTTGATCCCGCGCTCCTCCAAGGCTTTGACGGCTGGATGGTGGGCTGTGCGTAAATAAAGGGGGCGTGCATCCTGTTCTAATAGCTTCCACAACTCTAAAGGTATATGTTCGGGATTCCCGGGGCCTAAACCTGCAATATAACACCTGCCGGGCATGGAAAAAGAGCCACCTCAAGCTTTTTCGTGCCGCCTTTATTTTACCCGGCAAGGACTAAAAAAAACAAGCCCCTTTTTGTAAAGGGGCTTGCAATTTTCTATTGTTCCATCTGTTTGGCCAGGAAACTTGCCGCTGTTTCCGCAAGTTTTAACTCCATCTCCCCCATTTTTACATTCGGATCTTTCGAGCAGAGGATGACTGCTCCAATAGGATCCCCCTCCGCAATAATGGGCGCTATAACCTCGGCGGAGAATTTGCAGGGTTCGCCTTCCGTGTCCTCGGGGCAGTCTTTGCATAAAATGTGCTCTCCGGGATTATTGATGATCACTGCTCTGCGCTCTTCCATGGCCTTTTCTACGGCCGGGCCGATGGGTTTATCCAGGAATTCCTTTTTCGGGGCACCGGCTACAGCTATGATGTTGTCCCGGTCGGCAATACAGGCGATATGCCCGACGGCTTCGTGTAAGGCGTCGGCGTATTCCTTGGCAAAATCGCCCAGTTCACCGATGGGAGAGTACTTTTTTAGGATGACTTCCCCGTCCCGATCCACGAAAATCTCTAAAGGATCACCTTCGCGGATGCGTAAGGTACGGCGGATCTCCTTGGGTATCACTACACGTCCTAGATCGTCTATACGCCGGACTATACCTGTCGCTTTCACTATTTTTCCCCCCTTTTCCTCCCTGGGTGGCTGGCAAGGGTTCGAGCTTTTCACTGTTAGTATATAACCCCTTTTAGGCGTTTATTCATGTTTTTCCTTAAGCTGCCTTAAGCTCGGGCCAATTCCCGCATCCTGTTTAAAAGCTCCTCCAGGAGTTTAAGCAGCCCGTGGCTGTCCAAGCCCTTGGTACGCACCCTGATGGCCAAACCACCGGCGGAAGAAAAGGAAAGGCGGCGGGGAAAGAAAGAGGAAAGTTGAAGCAGCTTTTCTCCCTTTAAGGCAGGCTGCTCGTTGAACTTGAGCTCCACTTCTCCGCTGCGCTGCTGGACGCTACTTATGCCTAATTCGCCGGCCAGAAGCCTTATGCGGGCCATAAGAATCAAGTTCTCTGCTGCCGGGGGCGGCGAGCCAAAGCGGTCTGTCATTTCCGCAGCTATTTCATCTACTTCCTCCACGCTGCCGGCGGCAAGCAACCGCTGGTAAAATTCCATTTTTAGGCTGGCATTAGGAATATAATCATCGCTTAAGAAGGTATCCACCTTGAGCTCTACGGAAGCCCCGCGGGGCTTAGTCGTCTCGGAAGGCACGGGCTGGCCTTTAATTTTGCGTACAGCTTCTTCTAGTAACTGGCAGTAAAGGTCGAAGCCTACGGCCAGCATATGCCCGTGCTGTTCGGGGCCCAAAAGGTTACCCGCGCCCCGCAGTTGAAGATCCCGGAGGGCGATTTTATACCCTGAACCCAAGGCCGTGAACTCCCGTATGGCGGCCAGCCGCTTCTCTGCTGCCTCACCTAGCACTTTATCCGGTCGGTAGGTGAAGTAAGCGTAGGCCACACGGTTGCTGCGTCCCACACGTCCCCTAAGCTGGTAAAGCTGGGCCAGGCCAAAGGTATCGGCCTCGTCTACAATAAGGGTATTGACATTCGGAATGTCCAGCCCGTTTTCGATGATGGTGGTGCAGACTAGGACATCATAATGCCCGTCAATAAAGTCAAGCATAATCCTTTCCAGATCGTCCTCAGACATCTGGCCGTGGGCTATGGCGATCCTGGCTTCAGGGACTAACTGCTGCAAAGTGAAGGCTACCTGTTCTATATCGGAGACGCGGTTATGGACGTAGTAGACCTGGCCTCCCCGTTCCAGTTCCCTCCTTATGGCTTCCCTTACCAGCTCCGGACTATACTCCACTACATAGGTCTGCACCGGGAAGCGGTCCTCCGGCGGTGTTTCGATGAGGCTCATATCCCGCACACCGGCCAGGGCCATGTGCAACGTCCGAGGAATGGGGGTGGCCGTCATGGTTAACACATCTACACTATAGCGGAGCTGCTTTAGCTTTTCCTTATGGGCTACTCCAAAACGTTGCTCTTCGTCGATTATAACTAGCCCCAGGTCTTTAAAGGTAACATCGTTGGAAAGAAGCCGGTGGGTGCCGATTATTATATCTATCTCCCCCCGGGCCAGGGCCGCCACGGTCTCCGCCTGCTCTTTAGGCGAAAGGAAGCGGCTTAAAACAGCTACCTTTATGGGGTAAGGGGCGAAACGCTGCTTGAAAGTATTGTAGTGCTGCTGGGCCAAAACCGTGGTAGGCACCAGAACGGCTACCTGTTTCCCGTCCATGACGGCTTTGAAGGCCGCCCGCAGGGCCACCTCGGTCTTACCGTACCCCACATCCCCGCAGAGCAACCTGTCCATGGGTTTGGGCCTTTCCATGTCGGCCTTGACTTCGGCTATGGCTTTAAGTTGGTCAGGTGTCTCTGTATAAGGAAAAGCCTCCTCAAACTCCTTCTGCCAAGGTGTATCGGGAGAAAAGGCATGCCCCTGTATAGTCTGCCTGGTGGCATAAAGGTTTAAAAGCTCTTCGGCCATGGCCCGTACCGCTTCCTGTACCCGGCCCTTTACCTTGGCCCACTCGTTGCCCCCCAGGCGGTAAAGGCGGGGAACATGCCCGTCTGATCCGATATATTTTTGCACTAAAGAGATCTGGTCGATGGGTACGTATAAGCGATCGTTGCCCGCGTACTGGATGACGAGATAGTCTTTCTTAACCCCCTCTACCTCCAGTTGCTGGATACCGAGGTACCTGCCGATACCGTGATGGACGTGAACTACGTAGTCCCCTTCTTTAAGGTCGCTAAAGGAAGTTATGCGCAGGCCTTCCCGGACTACTTTGTGCCTGCGGGGCCTGCGCACCGGGCCGTAAAGCTCGGCATCTCCCAAAATAGCCAAGCGCATCTGGGGCCAGCTAAAACCTTGGCGCAGCCGACCCGGGACGACTACCACCTGGCCGGGCTGGGGGGGAGTGGATATATCTTGCAGGGCCACCGTTTCCAACCCTTCAGCCCCCAGGTTCTGCTGCAAGGCCTCTATACGGCCGGGATCTGCCACCATAAGGACGATCCGGTACTGCTCCTGGCGCAAACGGGATAACTCTTGGACCAAAAGTTTTACCTTTCCTTGGAAAGCGGGAATGGAGTGGGCACCCACTCCTATCATCCGGCGCACTCCTAAGGTGGCCCGCCGGGGAAGAAGGGTAAAGTACACGCGCTGGTAACCTGTAAATAAATTTTCTAGCTCGGCTACCGTAGCGTAGGCTTCTCCCTGGGAAGGCAGGGCCAGGCCGCCTTCCAACATCTGGGTAAAGATATCTACCCGGTGCTTTTCCCGGTGTTTTGCCTCTTCCATAAGTCGCTGGGGATCATCAAGGATGATCACAGGCGGGCGGGGAAAATATTCCAGGATGCTTGCTAGCCGGGGATAAAAAAAGGGGCCTAATTGTTCCACCCCTTCAGGCCAGTCGCCCCCCTTAAGGCTGGCCAAAAGCGGCGACATCCTATCCTCTAGCTCTCGCGCGGCCTGGGACCGGCCCTTCTTTAACCGCTCTAATGTTTTCAAGTATTCCTTTTCCAAGCGGTCAAGCCCCGGCTCCTTGTCCTCCGGAGCCACCATCTCCCGGGCCGGGGTGATGATGGCCTCCTTTAGCTCTTCCACCGAACGTTGGGTAACTGGATCGAAGGAGCGTAAAGAATCTATTTCATCCCCAAAAAATTCTAACCTTACTGGTTGCTCCGCCCCCAGCGGATAAATATCAATAATGCCGCCCCGTACAGCAAGATGGCCCGGAGCCTCCACTACTTCCTCTCGGCGGTACCCTAAAGAGATAAGCCTCGCCAGTAACTCCTCACGATCTACATTATCCCCTACTTTTAAAGTTAAAATCTTCGAGCGGAAAAGTTCCGGCGGCGGAAGCTTTCCGGCCAAGGCCTCCACACCCATAACTACTACTTTGGCTTTACCCTGCAATAAATTGCTCAACACCCGGATACGCTGGGCAGGTATGTCGGGGCTATAGGCATGCACACCTACTGGTAAGAGCTCCCCTGCCGGAAGATACTCGATGCCCTCTCCAGGCCAAAAAGCATCCACATCCACGGCCAGGCGCTGGGCATCGTCCGCGGTAGCCGTTATAACCAATAGGGGTTGGAACTGGGCTACCATAGCCGTAACCCAGAGGCTCTTCAGGCCATCCGGAATATCATAAAGTTGCTGTTCAGCCAGCCCCTGCTTCAGGCCTTCCGCTAGATTGTGAAATTGTACGCTATCTCTAACGATTTTTAACAGTCCGTGATTATACATATACCCTCTCGCTTACCTTTCGCTTCCCATTATTAAAAGGCCCCTTAGCTCAGGGCCTCTGCTTTCTTCATTATAGACCGGGTTTCCTAACTAAGTCAAGGCGAAGGAGGAAGTTGCCGCACCATGGTTAGGTGAAGGAGGTCCCCGGGCACCTCTCCGGTTTTGTGTGGAAATAAGTCCAAAGGGAAGATCTGCGTTCTTTTAAGTATAAAGCGAACTAAGTATTAGGCGAGCGGTGAAGAAAATAGAGGAAAAAGTTCCACCCTACATGCATAGCCGCGCCCGCCATCCAGGCCCCCAAAAAGGAACCTGCTACCTGCCAGGCCAACGAGCTACATAAGCCGAAAAAGGTATGCCCCGCTATAGCTCCCCAGGCCGCACCCTTTCTTCCCCTTTTCCATTCCCAGCACCCTTCTACCAGCCCAAAGGTAAAATGGGTGAGGGCTAAAGACCCTCCGAGCGTTACGGCTAAGCCTGTCTTAAGCAGCTCCTCCCCAAGGGGCCCCCAGAGGGAAACGTTGAATTTCCACTTGGAAAAAAATAAGCGGTTGCTACACCAAGCTAAAACAGAAGCCAAGACCCCAGCTAAGAAAGCTTTAAGCTCAAGCAAATGATTGTATCCTCTCCGTCCCTTGATACTAGCAGTTGTAGCGGTTCATCACCTCTTCTATATCTCCCTCTACAAGCCAAAGCCGGGCGGCCTGGGCAGCCTTTATTATGGCGGGCCGGATAACCTCCCACTCCTCATCGGTGAACGGTTCAAGGACGTATTCTACCACGTCCTTTCCCGCAGGGGGCCGGCCAATACCTATCCTGGCCCGGGGCACACCTTCGGTACCCAAAGCCTCAAGCACAGAAGCCAAACCCTTATGGCCTCCCGAGCTGCCCCGGGGCCTGATACGCAGGCGACCAGGCGCAAGGTCCAGGTCGTCTAGAAGCACCAGAATATCGTGGGGAGCGATGCCGTACCAGCGGGCAAGCCTGGACACTGCCCGGCCGCTCAAGTTCATAAAGGTGAGGGGTTTAACTAAAAGAACCCGCTGGCCCTCTACAAGGCCCGTGCCCGTAAGCGCGTCCGGTTTTTGGCGGGTAAGGTTTATTCCCAACTCATCAGCCAGCAAGTCTAAGGCCATAAACCCGGCATTATGACGGGTAGTCTCATATTGTGGGCCTGGATTGCCCAGGCCCACAACCATCTTCATAGGTTATCCTCCCCACCTATCCAAGAATATTATGCATAGATTAAAGATAATGGTGAGCTACTAGAATAACGCTATCTTGGGTAGGACGCTAAGAGCGCTCCTTTAAGAAGATGCCTCTTCACCTTCTTGCTCAGCCTCCGCCTCCTCGCCCTTCTCCAGCTCTACCACCGTGGCAATAAGGCTTTCGGGGTCAGAAAGGATCCTTACTCCCTTGGGCGGTTTAATATCCGCTACAGAAAGGTGGTCGCCCACATCCAAGCCGCTCACGTCCACTACAATGGCCTCGGGGAGGTCAGCAGGCAAGCATTCTATCTCCAGCTCGGATAAACCATGCTGGAGGATGCCCCCGGCCTTGACCCCTCGCGGTTCTCCTTCTAAAACCACCGGTACCGTAACCGTAATCTTTTCTCCGGCCGGAACCTGGAAGAGGTCCACATGGAGAACGTCGCCCCGCAAGGGGTCACGCTGGACCTCCCTTATGAGGGCCGTGTACTCCTGCTTCCCCCCATTTTTTTCTAGATGAACTTTAACTAAAGCCCTCTCCCCTTCTTTTTCTAAAACCTTTTTAAGCTCTTTTAGCTTAACTATTATAGGAATGTTCCCCGCATCCCGGCCGTATAAAACTCCGGGCAAAAGGCCCTCTCGTCTTAAACGGCGAGCCGGCCCTTTTCCCGTATTATCCCTGGGCTGAACTGTCAATTCACTGGCTTCCATAATCTCTCTCCTTTCTTTTTCGTTGTATCTGGGCAAATGCTTGCGGGCTAAAGCCTCAAGCCTAAGAGGCCTTGAGGAACAAGGCTTCAACCGCCGGAAAATCATACTTGTTTCGGAAGCACCCCGTTATATTAATGTAGCATAAATTAGCAGTTTCAAGCATAAACATTTTCCATCCGGGAGGTGAAAAAGTATGTTGTACCGGAGTAAAAAGGTATTAGGAATGCCGGTGATAAGCTTATCTGATGGCCGGGTAGTAGGTCGTGTAAAGCGCCTCCTCCTCGACCTTTCCAATTTGACGGTAGCCGGTATCATTTTAGACCGCAAAGGCTTGTTTAAAGAACAACCTGTTATACCTTACAGACATGTAAAAAACATCGGCAGCCATGCTGTAACCGTCGACGAATCTTCAGCAGTGGTGAGCTTGCGTTCCCTTCCTGAGCTTGAGGAGCTAGCCAAAAAACTCCTGCCCCTGGTGGGCGCCAGGGTAATAACAGAAGAAGGTGTTGTTCTGGGCACTGTAGAAGATTTCTTCTTCCATCCCCAGGACGGTAAAATCCAGGAGCTTAAGCTAAAGGGTAAGCTCTGGCAAGGCCATACCTTGCTCCCGGCCTCCACCATCCGGACCTGTGGCCGGGACGCGGTAATTGTCAAGGCTGAAGCCCCTACTCTTATCCAGCGCCGCCGGGGAGGCTGGAGCTGGCCCGGCCTGGAAACTGTATCCAAGGCTACAGAAAAATGGGGACAGAGTTTAAGCCAGTACCTTAAGCGCTGGCCCAAATTAAATCAAAAAGATAAAACCCAGGAAACAACGGAAGATACCCCGGAATAATTGTAGGAAAAATATTACCTGGCGAAGCCCGGACTATATTACAGTCAGAGTTATATTACAGCCAGAATTATATTACAGCCAGAATTCAATCGAACAAAGTGCTCACAGATTCGTCCCGGTGGATGCGCATAATGGCCTCCCCTAAAAGGGGCGCTACGGAAAGGTGGCGGAGTTTAGGGATATTTTTCTCCAGGGGCACCGGGATGGTGTTACAAACTACTATCTCCTCGACAGGAGCGGCTTTCAGCCTCTCTACGGCGGGGCCTGAGAGCACCGGGTGGGTGCAACAAGCGTAGATGGCCCGCGCGCCATGTTCTTTTAGGGCCTCAGCACCCAAGCATATGGTCCCGGCCGTATCGATGAGATCGTCTACCATGATCACTGTTTTACCTTCCACTTCCCCGATTATGTTCATTACTTCCGCCACGTTGGGGGCCGGCCTGCGCTTGTCTATTATGGCTATCTCTGCTCCGAGGCGTTCGGCTAAGTTACGGGCCCGTATTACTCCCCCCACATCGGGTGAGACTACAACTAGCTCCTTAAGATTAAGACCCTTAAAATAATCGGCCAAAATAGGTATAGCTGTCAAGTGGTCTACCGGTATATCGAAAAACCCCTGGATGGCTCCAGCATGGAGGTCCATGGTGAGAACGCGGTCTGCGCCGGCAGCAGTAATGAGGTTGGCCACCAGCTTGGCCGAGATGGGGTCCCGTGCCCTGGTCTTCCTCTCCTGGCGGGCATAGCCGTAATAGGGTATAACTGCGGTTATGCGCCAGGCCGAAGCCCGCCTTAAGGCATCTATCAAGATCAGAAGCTCCATCAAGTTCTCGTTCACCGGGTTACAGGTGGGCTGGATTACGAATACGTCTGCCCCCCGGACGCTTTCATCAATGGCTATGCTTATCTCCCCGTCGCTAAAACGCCCTACCTTGGCCTTACCCAAGGGAACTTTAAGGTAGTCGCAGATCTCCTGGGCGAGCTTAGGGTTAGCATTACCTGTAAAGATTTTTAACATATCTGTCTCGTTGGTCATTCCTCACCCGACCTTTCCCTTTTTTCTAGCTTGGCCCGGCCTTTCTCCGGAATATTTACTTGCTCGGCTCGGGCTAAAGCTAAGGCTCCCGGTGGCACGTCTTTAGTTATGGTGGAACCCGCTCCTACTAAAGCCTTCTCTCCCACCTCTACCGGTGCCACCAGATTGGTATTGCTACCAATAAAAGCTCCATCGCCTATTACGGTGGTCCATTTCTGGTGTCCGTCGTAGTTACAGGTAATGGTACCGGCTCCGATATTTACATTTTTTCCTACCTCCGCATCCCCTAAATAGGTTAAATGGGGTACTTTACTGCCTTCACCTACCCGTGAAGCCTTTATCTCTACAAAATCACCTACCTTTACCCGGTCGGCCAAAACCGTCCCCGGCCGCAAATATGCGAAGGGGCCTATCTGGCAGCATGAACCCACTACGCTCCCCCAAACAACAGAATAACTTACGGAGGTCTCCTCTCCAATAGAGCTATCTTTTATAGTAGTCTGGGGTCCTACGGTGCAACGGCAACCAATGGTGGTCTTCCCTTCTAGAAAAGTGAAGGGTAATAATATCGTGTCCCTTCCCACCTCTACTTCCGCATCTATAAAGGTAGCAGCAGGGTCTACTATGGTTACGCCTTTACGCATGAGTTCCTCGTTTATGCGCCGCCTTAGCACCTGAGCAGCCCGGGCCAGATCCACCCGGTCGTTCACCCCAAGTATTTCCTCGGCATCCGGGCACTCCACCGCCAGGACTTTTTCTCCCCGCAGGCAGAAAAGCTCGATTATATCCGTAAGATAATATTCGCCCTGGGCGTTTAAAGGTTTTATTTTCTCTAAGGCCGGCCACACTAAAGAGGCGTTAAAACAGTAAGTCCCGCTGTTTATCTCTTTAATAGCCTTTACTTCCGGTGCGGCATCCCTTTCTTCTACTATCCTTTTTACCCTGCCTGAAGGATCGCGCACTACCCGGCCGTACCCCGTAGGATCTTCCAGGGAGGCCACAAGGATGCTCGCCGCAGCCTTTTCCTCCTGGTGTTTTCTTACCAGGCTTGCCAGAGTAGAAGGGCGAAGCAAGGGGGTATCACCGCACAATACTAAAAGGGTTGAAGCCCCTTCCGCCAGCTCCCGGGCCTGGGCCAAGGCGTGCCCTGTCCCCAACTGCCTTTCCTGCCAAGCATATTTATAACGGGGGCCTAAATAGGATTGGACCATCTCCCCTCCATGGCCTATTACCACTATAATGTCCCGGATACCAGCGTCCTCTACAGCCACCAAAACATGCTCAATAAGGGCCTTCCCGGCCACCCGGTGAAGGACCTTGGGTACATCGGAGCGCATCCTTTTACCTTCGCCGGCCGCCAGCACGACGGCTACTACACCCTCCACCTTTTACCCTCCCCCTGTAGGTGCTAATAAATCAATAATTCGGCACGATCCGGCACACCAGCTCCCAATCCTCTGGCTTATCTACATCCATACCGATCTCCGGATAAGGGGTTATTATGGCCGTTCCCTTAACACCTAAAAGGCGCGAAAAACTCCTTTCGGCTTCCGCCAGGGTGAGCCTTCCCAGGATGAATTTTAAAATAAACAAAAGGCCTATCTGCCTGGCCAGGCCTAAAGGGCTTTTGCGCAGCTTAACTAATTTTTCCCCTTTTAAGGCACAAGGCGTAAGGGCATCCGCCCTCATAAGGGCTAAGTTGCCACCTGTGAAGGTTCCCTCCTTAAGGCGCACGTACGTGCGGCGGGCTCCTTTAAATTTTTCTTCTATGGACTGGCGGGTAATAATGGGATAATAAAGGTCCGCTTCTACTTTAAAGCAACGTTCTAAGAAATCTCTAATAGCTTCAGGGGTAAGAAGGGGGAGATCGGCTGTGGATAACAGGATCCACTGGCTACCCTCCAAAGCCCGGTACCCGTTCAAGGCGCTCTCTACTGCAGAAGCTCCTGCCAAGACCCACGCTACCCCTTCTTCCCGGGCTAGCCCGGAAAGCTCCGGCGGGCCCACTAAAACCAGCCGCTCTATGAAGCCAGACTCCCGCAAAGCTTTTAGTACCCACGTAACCATGGGGCGTCCGCCCACGGGCAGGAGGGCTTCGGTAGGTACTCCCAAGCTTTCACCTTTACCTGGGCTTCCCCCGGCCAGCACGATCCCGTCGATCTTCCTCATCCCCTTACCTCCTAAAGCTTACTTTCATCTTGGTGGGTGTGCATCTCTTCCCGCAAAGCCTCCAGCAGGCGGTTTTCGGCGTTTTCTATATGCTCTTGAGCCAGGCGCTGGGCAAGTTCAACATTCCGCGAAGAGATGGCCTCCACCAGGGCCTTATGCTCTTCTACAGTCTCCCGCATACGGCCAGGGGTGGCCAGGGAACTGGTGCGGAACCGCTGGATATGTTCCCTTAAATTGTTTATTATCTGCACTAACCGGTCGTTACGGCTGGCCCGGTAAAGAATATCATGGAACTGGGTATCCAATTGTACGAGGGTCTCGAGATCGTTTTTTTCTGCACATTCAGCAATCTTTACCAGCAAGCGCTCCAGTTCTTCCAATTCATCTTCAGTAATGCGCTCGCACGCCAAAGCGGCTGCTAAAGCTTCCAGGGCGCTCCTTATTTCAAAAACATCAGCGATGTCTTTGGTAGAGATATCGGCCACATAGGCTCCCTTCCGGGGGATCATGACTACCAGGCCTTCCAATTCCAGCTTGCGGATGGCCTCCCGGACAGGGGTGCGGCTTACCCCCATTTCTTCCGCCAGTTGGACCTCCATCAAGCGCTCCCCAGCCTTGAGCTGGCCTGTGAGGATGGCTTCGCGCAAAGTTTCAAATACGATCTCCCGCAGAGGTTTATAGTTCTCAAGCTTACTGGCAAATATATTTTTCATGGCTTCTCCCTCCGGAAACAGTCTCTGGTGCTTACGAAGCAAAACTCGGTAACTGCTCACTGGCTAAAGCCTCAAGGCCAGGAGGCCTTGAGGTACAAAACTTCAACCGCCGGAAAATCATATTTTTTCGGAAGCACCACAGTCTCTCCCATCTTTAAAGCCAAAATCATAAGGTATGGGTAACGAAGGTTTCAGGGTATTTGGAGCTTAGCTCCTGGGCGATCCTTTCTGCCTCCGCCCGGCTGGGTACTACCCCGAAGACGGCCGGACCGCTACCGCACATGACGACCTTTTCCGCCCCACAATCTAGTAAGCTTTTCTTTATAACCCCCACCTCAGGATAGAGGGCAGAAGTAACCTTTTCCAGGGCATTGCCCAAAGAAGCTATTAAAGCTTCCCGGTCGCCGCGGTATAAGGCTGCTATAGCCTCCTCTTCCCGGGGGAGCCCCAAATCCCCGCACCCTACGCCAGCATCCCAGCTTGCATAAATCTCCCGTGTGCTAACACTGAAAGAAGGTTTAACTATAACCAGCCACAGCCGGGGAGGAGGGGGCAAAATTAAAAGCTTTTCCCCCTTCCCCTTGCCCAGGGCGGTACCCCCTAATACACAGAAAGGTACATCAGCTCCCAACCTTTCCCCTAAGGAAGCCAGTATACCGGGAGTAAGGCCCAGATCAAAAAGATAGTTTAAGCCCAAAAGGACCGCAGCAGCATCGGAACTCCCCCCGCCCAAGCCGGCAGCTACAGGTATGTTTTTTTCTAAAATGATCCTTACGCCTTTAAAGGGGTAGCTTTCCCGTAAAAGTAAAGCTGCCTGCCAGGCTAAATTTTCGGGCCCCTTTAGCCCTTCCATTCCTCTAACTTCTAATTCGATATCATCTGCCTGCTGCAAGGTGATTTTGTCATACAGGGCTATACTCTGAAAGATGGTGCTTATCTCGTGGTAGCCATCGCTCCTAGTCCCTTTAACTTCTAAGGTTAAGTTGATCTTGGCGTAAGCCCGTAAGGTTATCTCCTGCAAAATATCTTCTAATTCCTCCTAAAGGCCGGGAAAACCCGAAGCCCAAAATCCCCTGTCCCTTAATTATACACCATATCTAGCAAAAATCCTCTTTTTTCGCTTTTGAAGTTATTTACTGCCTGGCAGGCAGCCTCCAGATCTTCGTAAAAAATAACCACTACCTGGCCCGGGTGTGCTCTAGCCAAGGCTAGACTGACGGCTTCCCTTTCATTAAGCTTTACTTCTATCCTATCCGGAGAAAGACCTGCAGCCAAAGCTCCCTGGCGCAACAAGCTGGCTACCTCCCCGGGGCTACGGCCGCGGGGATCATTATCTTCCTTTATGACGAGCCTGTGACAGAAACGCCCTGCCACCATCCCGCTCTTTACAATAGAAGTATCTGGCCGGTCTCCGGGCACGCCGATTACGGCTATTACCTCAGGGGCGATCTGCTTGGCTAGCCTAAGCACGCTCTCGAAACCTGCCGGGTTATGGCCGTAATCTATAATTACTTTAATCCCTGCGATCTCTTGAAACATCAAGCGCCCCGGATTGTGCTCCGGCACCCGGCCAAACTCCCTTAACCCCCGAGCTATTGCAGGAAAAGGGATGTTCAAAGCCCAGCAGGCTGCCACAGCAGCCAGGGCGTTTTGCAAGTTGTGCCGGGCCAGGCCTTTAAAGGTACAGGTTACCGCGGGAACGGCTATTAGTTTCTTTTTCAGGCTCCCCCGGGCTATAAATATATAGCCAGCCTGGGTGTAGACAGCCATACCGCCACGAGCCAGGTGTTCTACCACTGCAGGGTTATTACCGTCCAAACTAAAAAGTATAATCTTGCCCCGGGCCTTAGATCGCATCCGCAGCGTTAAAGGATCATCGGCGTTTAACACTGAAAACCCGTCCTCTTTAACTGCCTCCACTACCAGGGATTTAACATGGGCCAAATCCTCCAAAGTTTCCACCCCGTACTGGCCCAGGTGGTCTTCGCTGACGTTAAGTACAATCCCTACATCGGCCCGGTCGTAAGCCAGGCCTGCCCGCAGTATCCCACCGCGTGCCGTCTCCAGGACAGCTACCTCCACCCTCCGGTCGGCCAAAACCCTCCGGGCGCTGGCCGGGCCTGCCGCATCTTTTCTCTCCACCAGCCGCCCTCCGATATATATTCCGTCGGTGGTGGTAAGACCCACCGTTAAACCGGTAAGGCCCAGGATATAAGCGATAAGGCGGGACGTGGTAGTTTTACCATTGGTGCCCGTAACAGAAATGATGGGGATGCGGCCATCGTCCCCCGGCGGAAAAAGGCTTTCCACTATGGCCGCGGCCACGTTTCTAGGTTGGCCTGATAAAGGGAAGTGGTGCATGCGGATACCGGGGGCGGCATTTACCTCTATGATCCCGCCTCCTGTAAAATTTAGCGGGCGGGAAATGTCAGGGCAGACAATATCCACACCGGCTACATCAAGGCCTATGATCCTGGCCGCTTCTACAGCCAGCCCGGCATTGTAGGGATGAACTTTATCTGTGACATCAATCGCCGTGCCCCCTGTACTTAAGTTAGCGCTCTCCCTTAAAAGGACGATGGCACCCTCGGGAGGTATATCTTCCAAGGTCCATCCCTGGCGCTTCAAGGTAAAAAGGGTAAGGCTGTCCAGGGGGAGCTTGGTCAAAGGCCGGTCATGCCCTTCACCCCGAGCCGGATCCAAATTGGCCAGCTCAATAAGCTCCTTAATGGAATGCTGGCCGTCACCTAAGACTTTTGCGGGCGTGCGCTCGGAGGCGGCTATAAATTTCCCCTTAACTACTAAAAGCCTGTATTGGCGCCCGGAAAGATGCTCTTCAACTAAAACAGGCCCATAAGCTGCCGCTTCCCGGTAAGCCCGCCTAACCTCAGCGTCTTTTTTTAGGTTGGTGAAAACACCCTTACCTTGGTTCCCACGTAAAGGTTTTATTACTACAGGAAACCCTAGCTTACGGGCTGCACCTACTGCTTCCTCAGGGCTTTCAACTACTAGACCCCGGGGAACCGGCAAACCAAATTCTTGGAGTAACTTTTTAGTCAAAGCCTTATCCCCGGCTATATCTACAGCTATAGAGCTGGTATTTTCGGTTATGGTGGCCCAGATTCTGCGGCTACGGCAGCCGTACCCGAGCTGTAGCAAGCTCCCTTCCCCTAAAGGACGTACCGGAATACCGCGGCGACGGCAAGCAGCAACAAGGGCTTCTGTGCTGGGACCAAGGCTATATTTATCTAGAACCTCCTTTAGCCTTTTTAGGTTGGCTTGGACGTTGTATTCTTTATTTTCAAGGAGGCTTAAAACCAAATCCACGGCCATACTGAGGGCTGTTTCAGCAGCCTTCCTGCACCTGTACTCAAGGATTATCTCCACCACCCCGGGCATCTGGGTAGCGCGGGTTTTCCCGTAGGAAACCTCCTCACCAGCCAGCCAGAGGAGCTCCAGGGCGACGTGCTCCACCACGTGGCCCAGATAGGTTCCTTCAAGCAACCTCTCTTGAAATCCCCCCTCATATCCCCTCGAGCAATGGTGATCCTTAAGCCCTGGCAAAGAAGCCATGAGTTTTTCCCCGAAACCTGCAAGCTCCCTGGTATTAACCTCTGCATACCTACCTAAATCCAGCCGGGCCACCAACACCGGGCGCAAGCAAAAGATATTGGGCCCCTCCAGGGCCCGTAAGTCGAGCAGGCGCATAAAACTCAAATTCCCTCCTTTAGCCGTTTCCTAGTTTAACCAATATAGGGTAAATTATACGGCAGGCCTAAAAGGAAGAAGGGGGCGGCGGGTATCCAAATTAAAGCCGTAACCTGCTGGTAATACATGGAGGGATACACCGGTGAGAGCCAAAGGTTCATTCCCGGCCATAGATATGTTGGTATGCTCGATACTAAAGCCATCTACCACCGTAACCGTACCGCTTCCTATTACCCTTAACCTACCTCCATCTACCCATACTGCAGTATCCTCATCTATCCCTAATCCCAGCACATAAGGGTTGTGAGCTAAAGCGGCCAGTAAGCGGCCAAGGCGGCCGCGCTGGGCAAAATGCTGGTCTACGATAACCTCGCGGATAAACCCTAACCCAGGGGCCAAGTGCACCACATTAACCCGGGGAGCTACCTCCTCCTCACCGGAAACGATCATGGTGGAGCTCATGGCCGCCGCGCCCGCGCTGGTACCCCCCATCAGCGTGCCCCGGCGGAAAGCCCGGTGCAGGGCCCGGTCGAGGTTGGTCCCCCCTAAAAGGGAAGTAAGGCGCAGTTGGTCCCCGCCGGTAAAAAATACTGCTGTAGCTTCTTCTACCAGGCTGGCTAAAGCCTCCCTATTAGCCTCCTTCCGCGTAGCTGGTGCTACAACTTCTACCTGTTTTGCGCCTAGGCGACTAAAAATTCGCAAGTATACCTCCCCGGTCTCCTCCGTGTTCCGAGAGGCCACCGGTATAACCATTACTTTGGCCTCCTCTCCGCCACAAGCCTCTAAAAACCCCTGTAAAACCTCGCAACGCCCCGCCCGGTCTTCATTACCGCCTATAAGGTATACGCCCACGAATCCTCCTCCTCCTTCGGAAATCTCATTTTTAGCCTTAACTGCTACATCTGTTAAGCTCGTATACCGTATTTTACGGTATAGATGAGCCTAAAAATTTATTTTTATCGAAGGGAGGAAAAAGCTTAGGAAAGCACGAATCCCTTGTGTAAGTTACCCAATTAACCTATATACATTCCTTCAAAGGGGCGGAATATGGTGGCTAAGGAGCTTATCCTTAAAAACTATATGGAAGATTGCGTGTGGGAATTGCTCGACAGCGTGTTGGAACAGGAGCCTGAAGCTTGCAAGTGCGAAATTTGCCGGTATGATATAGCGGCCCTGGCCCTTAATGAGCTGCCGCCCCGGTATGCTGTAAGGGAAAAAGGGGCCCTGTACACCAAGGTATCCATGCTGGAAGCCCAGTACCGTGCCGATATATATAGCGCCCTGACCAGAGCCCTTATGAAAGTAAAACAAAACCCGCGCCATTAAATTTTAAGGCGCGGGTTTAAGTACTATTTCCCATCGGTTTGATCCTAAATACCAACGCTCCACACCTGTTACGGCTAGAGTTTAAATACTATTTTCCACCGGTTTGATCCCCAAAAGGGGTTATTAGCCTCCTAGGCTCTCTTGTTGGGAAAGGGAAGAACTCATTTTTCCCGGAACTTATATCCTACTCCCCGTACGGTCAAGATATAGTGCGGGTTGCTGGGATCTTCCTCTATTTTTTCCCTGAGGTGCCGTATGTGCACGTCTATGGTGCGGGTATCGCCAAAATAACCCCCTTCCCACAGCCTATCCAGCAATACTTCACGGGTAAACACCCGTCCGGGATTCTCTGCTAGGAATTTTAAAAGCTGGTACTCTTTTAAAGTGAGGTCTACCTTTTTCCCCCTTACCCGGACTTCATGGCTTTTGGGATTTATAACTAAATCCCCTACAACTATAAGGTCGTCCTTACGGCTTCCAGCTTCGGCTGCCCGGCGCAGTATGGCCCGGACCCTGGCCACGAGCTCCCGGGGGCTAAAGGGTTTAACCATATAATCGTCGGCCCCTAACTCAAGGCCCAGCACCCGGTCCACCTCTTCCCTTCGCGCCGTCAGCATAAGGATAGGGGTATTGTAGCGAGCCCGGATAATGCGACACACCTCAAAGCCGTCCATCTTGGGAAGCATGATATCAAGGATAACCAGATCGGGCCTTTCTTCTTCTACCAGCTTTAAAGCCGCCTCTCCATCCGTAGCAGTAAGGGTAGAAAAGCCTGCCTGTTCCAGGTTGTAGGTTACTAGTTCTAAAATGGCAGGCTCATCATCCACAACTAAAATTTTACCTGGCATTCTCCCGTTTCTCCTGTTAAAAGTAGATTTGGAAAGCCTTCGTTTGCAACTACATCCTTAACTGTATTGTAAGACATGGAAGGGGCTTTTGTCCAGGATCCCCGCAGGAAACTCATACCAGGCAGGAGAGATGCCAAATCTTCAGGCCGGGCTATTCTTAAGATCCTACCTTCCGCAAGTAAGGCTACCCGGTCGGCCAGGAAGGGCACTTCAGTATAATCATGGGTAACAAAGAGAACCGTGATCTTTCTTTCTTTAACTATGCGGCGGAGTTCCTCAAGAAAAAGGGTGCGGGTAGGAACGTCTAAGCCGGTAAAGGGTTCGTCCAGAAGTAAAAGCTCGGGTTCCAGCACTAAAGCCCGGGCCAGGCTAACCTTTCTGGCTTCGCCTCCCGATAGCTCCCAAGGATAGCGGGAACTCAGGTGGCTTATACCTAAAAGCTTGAGCCATCCTTCCACCTTCGGCCTTATTTCCTCTTCTTTTAGCCCCCGGAAACGTAAACCCAGGGCCACATTTTTATATACCGTTGTGTTTAAAAGAAGGGGTTCCTGAAAAACCAGGGAAAGCTTTCTCCGGAGCCTAAGTAGTTCCTGGCGGCGCCAGGTGACCGGTTGGCCGTCGAAGTAAAGAAAACCTTGGGCAGGCTTTTCCAGGAGGGCCACTACCTGCAAAAGAGTACTTTTCCCTGCCCCATTAGGCCCCAGCAGGCTCCAGACCTCCCCTCCTGCAATATAAAGCTCGTCCACCGCCAGCACCTGGCGGCCTCCCTTTACTACTTTAATCCCTTCTAGACGTAAGTTTAGCCCCAAGCCCTCCGCCTCCCTTGTTGGAGCACAGTCAAAACCGCTGTTATAGTAAAGCTTAAACCCAAAAGAATATAGCTTAAGGCCCAGGCCATGGGGAAGTTGCCCCGGCTTACTTCCATAACTATAGCCGTGGTTAAAACCCGCGTCTTATGGAGGATGTTGCCCCCTACCATTAGGGAAGCCCCCACTTCAGATATCACGCGCCCGAAACCTGCGATGACCGCGGCAAGAAGCCCCAGGCGGCTCTCCTTCAACAAAAGCCAGAAGAGCTGGGCCGGGGAGGCGCCCAGGGCCATGATTTGGAGCCTAAGCCGGGAAGGTAACTGTTGAAAAGCGGCCATAGACAAACCTATCGCCAAAGGAGCAGCGATAACTGCCTGGGCTATGAACATGGCCACAGGGGTGTAAATAAGCCCTAGACGTCCCAAGGGCCCGTTCCTCCAAAGGAGAAAGCTCACCCATAATCCCACCACGGTAGGAGGAAGCCCCATGAAAGTGTTGATAATGCTTACGATTAAACGCCGGCCTGGGAAAGAAGTAAAAGCCAGCAGAAACCCCAAGGGTACCCCGATTAAAACACTTATCAAGATAGCTAGGCCGCTTACTTTAAAGGTTAAAATTACAACTTCCAGGACTGCAGGATCTAGGGTCAAAAGGAGCTTAAACCCATAAAGAAGGCCCTGCCACAGTGCTTCCATGATTCCTTCACTTCCATAATCCTTGTAGTGTCTATCTCTAACCTTTGTTTCTTGTCCCTATCCTTTATCTACCCTCTTTCTTCCTGTTTCTGGCTCTTACCGGCCTAGCTCTTCCTCGTTTTTACCAGCATCCGGAAAGAAAAGGGGTTCTCCGTATTTATCCCGCCCAAATTCCCCGATTATTTTTTGGGTCTCAGGGGAAACAAAGAAATCTACTAGAGCCTTAGCCCCTTCGCTGTTTATAGGTAACCGGGGGAATTTTTCTGGATTAACTTGCATGATATGGTAAATATTTAGCAGAGAACGTTCCCCTTCTAAAAGGATGGCCAATCTTAAATTTTTCTTCAGAGCCAAGTAAGTTCCCCGGTCGGTGAGGGTGTAAGCGCCCTTCTCGGAAGCTATGTTCAAGGTCTGCCCCATCCCGGCTCCTGCTTCCTGGTACCACTGGCCGGAAGGAGTTATACCGGCGGCCTTCCACAGGGATTTCTCTTTTTTGTGGGTACCGGAATCATCGCCCCGGGATATAAAAAGGGCTTCCTTACTTGCTATGCGCTTAAAGGCTTCGGCCGCTGTCTTGGCTTCTTTAACCCGTGCAGGATCCTCAGGAGGGCCGACTATAACAAAATCGTTATGCATAACCAGGCGCCGGTTAATAGCTACACCCTTTTCCACCAGTTTAACTTCATCTTCCGGGGCGTGGACTAAAAGGGCATCGGCGTTCCCTTGCTCCCCCATGGCTAAAGCCTGGCCTGTGCCTACGGCATGGGACTTTACTACATAACCTGTCTGTTTCTCAAATAGAGGGAGGAGGACATCGAGAAGGCCGGTATCCATGGTACTGGTAGTAGTGGCCAGGATAACTTCCTTTTTAGCAGCGGGAACTCCTTGGTGGGAGGGTTTCTGGAATGAGCCACAACCGGAAAGGGAGAGGGCCAGCAGGACCCAAGCCGTTACCCAGAAAGTAAAGCAAACTGCTTTTTTCTTTTTCACTCATATCCCTCCTTCCGCGTACTCGGCTTTCTAGGCCTTCTACAGTTCGTGGTACCTTTAAGGCGTCCAGTTCAGACTCCTCCTCGGGCTCCTTCCGGTCACCAAGGCATAACCGATCCCTTCACGGCCGTAGCTTTACTCCATCTTAGTACCTATTTCATGGTCCGTGGAGAGGGCGCCAGCCCTCATGAGCGGCTCCTCCGAAAATACCATCTCTCCGGGCAATTCCCGTCCAGGGCTTCTTTATGTTCTTCCAAGCATAGCGAAAGCTAAAAATTATAGGGCCCTTACGGCTTGCCCTGTTCTTGGGTGTATATAAAGGGAGCAGGAATCCGGTTTTTGGGTACCCTCGGGTGCCGTAATTTACGTACTGAAGGGCTTCTTTAATATAATTCGCTAAAATTTTTCCTAAAAGCCTCTTCTATGGCCTCCTTTACTTGTTGGCGAAAGCGGGTATAACTTTCTAACAGCTTTTTGCCCTGGGGCGTTAGCTCTGCTCCTCCTCCCGCCTGACCTCCCGTCCGGGTTAAAAGGAGCTTAAAACCCAGCCGCTTTTCAGCCTTTTTGATGCGGCCCCATGCTTGGCGGTAGGACATCCTCAAATTTCGGGCTGCTCTGTTTATGGACCCCTCTTGCTCGATCTCCCGAAGAAGGGCGAACAATCCTTCACCGAATACGTGTTCCCCTTCCTCCAGCCAAACTTTATAGCACACGTGCAAGGGCCCCACTCCCCTTTTATCATAACTTTGAGCTTGTAATTTTGTCAAGAAGATTTAAAAGGCCGGCTGCCAGTTCTGCACGGGTAGCGGGTTGATCCGGCCTGAAGGTACCATCGGGATAGCCGTGTAGAAAGCCGAGTTCAAGGCAGCGGCGTATAACACCTTCCGCCCAGTGCCCGATTATATCTTTAGGTAACGAGAAAACATCCGGATCAAGGCCCAAGTATAAAGCTATACCCCGGGCTAAGGCCAGGGCTAAAGTTTGGCGCGTCTTTTTCTGGCGGAGGGCAGCTTCTTGCTCGGGATGGCTTAAAAACCCCATCTCCACAAGTACGGCTGGGGCTTCCGTCTCCCGCAGAATATAAAACCCGGCTTGCCGTATTCCTCCGTCGGCCCATTTTAAGGCTTCCACCAGTTCCTTCTGGATAAAACGGGCCGCCTTTTCTGCTTGCCCTCCCGGGGCCAAAATATAAGTAGCAAGGTAAGAGGCTTCCGTATTATAGGAGCTGTTAACGTGCAGGCTTACCACCAGGTCTACCTTGGCCCGGTTAAAAAGGTCTACCCGTTCGGCTAAGGATACATCCACATCTTCACGGCGGGAAAGGATTACCTCACATCCCAAAAGAGACAGCTTTTCTTCCAACATAAGGGCCACATCTAAAGTCACTTCCTTTTCCTTAAGGCCACCAGGCCCTACCGCGCCGGGATCAGAACCCCCATGGCCGGGATCCAATCCTATGCGCCAACCCATGTTCTCCTCCCCCTTTTTAAAATCCGGGGTGCTTCCGAAGCAAAACTTGCCAACCCCCCTCCCCCTCAAGCCTAAAAGGCCTTGAGAGACAAAGCTTCAACCGCCCGAAAATCGTACTTGTTTCGGAAGCACCAAATCCGGGTTAAATTCAGAAGTGTTAAGGCACTAGATTAAATATACACCAGGCATCTAAAAGCAATATAAAAGGGCAAGTCCTTTTTGACTTGGCCGGGCCTAAAGTATTTTTATGTTTTCCTACCCGTATTTGTGCATTATCCCAAAGCCTCCCCGGGGGTACCGCCAGTCTATATTATCATGTGCGCACCCGTAACGGCAGGTCCCGCATTCCAAGCACCCCTCGTAAGCAGTCTCTATTCTTTCTTCCTTCTTATTCCAAGTGTATACGCGAGCCGGGCAAATATATGTACAGGGACGGCCATCGCAATGGCGGCAGGTCTCCCTGTCTTTGATGCGCAGATGAGGATGCTTATCGGGCTGGTAGCGATTAAGGAAAAGCTTGTCTTCAAGCCGCATTTTCCTTCCCCTTATTCTAGGGAGGTGGCACCTCCCTTTAAAGATAAAGACCCTTTTTCTTTCGTGTAAATCAACCCATCTATCTTTAACTCAGTACAGTCGACTGTAAGACTCGTCTCCAAGCTTGTGGCCACAGCACCTGCTAGATCACGCCCGAGGCTTGTGGCTCCCAAAAGTAAAACCTCCGGCCGGTATTTCTGGACCAAACTTATTAAAACTTTGGCATAAAGAAGAGTACCTGGGCCAAAATATAGCTGGTAGCCAGGGTATCCGAACCCGCAAAGGAACGGTCGGTTAAGAGTATAGCCCGGTCGGCACCGATGGCTAAAGCCCGGCGCAGGACCTCCTCTGCCTGTGGTGGACCCATGCTTAAGGCGGTCACCTTTCCTCCGTAGCGCTCCTTTAGCCGCACTGCCTCTTCTACGGCATGGGCGTCGTAAGGGTTGATTATGGAGGGTACCCCTTCCCTTATCAAGGTTTTGGTGACGGGGTCCACCCGGACTTCGGTAGTATCCGGTACCTGTTTAACACAGACTACAAAATGCAAAGGCCCCACCCCTTTTTAGTATGGGGTGAGGCCTTAGATAATTATGTGCGATAAGCTTTTATATCTCCCGCTTCTACCACATCGGTAGGCCAGCCTTCCAGCCAAGGCGGTATGCGCTCCTCAGGTGGCAGGCTCTTCAAAGGTACTTTGCGGGTTACATAAACTAGAATGGCGGGGATATCAGTAGACCTGCCTCCCCGCCTTTTAAATCCATACCCTACACCTATTACATTCTTCTTTTTAAGCAAAGTGGCCCGCCACCTGTCGAGCACTTGGCTAATTTCAGAGGCCCGGTCCACTCGTACCACCTTTTAACTCCTCGCCTTAGCTCCTATCCGGATATCTCCCTCTTCTCCTTCTACCATAAGTTCTACTGTATCGGTCAGCACATCGGCATAACTAAAAGAGATGCGCCGCTCCGGGCTCTTTTGTTCCTCTAAACGTATAACGAAAATATTGGGATAGGTTTTCTCCAGGATACCAACCTTTTCGATGATCTTTTTCCTACCCCGATTAGCCCTGAGTTTTATCTTCTGGCCCACACGGGCCTCCAGGTCTTGCCTGATGAGAGCGAGAACTTCTTTTCCAGCCAACTATACCACCCTCTTCCCCGGCATACATACTTTATTATAGTATGCCAGAGGGAGGATGTCAAGGCTGGCTTTTTATTTTACTAAAACCAAGCCCTTTATGTCAAGGACCGCCAACCCTATATTTAAGGCAATATTATGGATTTGTTAGGGCTTTATTAAGGGTTTTATCCCGGAAGGCATACTTTCTTGTGGGGTTTCTCCAAAAAAGGGCTGGAATAACCTCCAGCGCGGGGAGGCAGGATACCCCAAACGTAATTTCCCCTTGATCTCCACTCCCCCGATGCCCCCCTCCCCGGTGATGGTATCCTTAATTATTTCCTGGGGCGCTACCGTCTCCTGTATGGGAGTGTAGGCTATTCTTTCTACCACCAGGAGAGGATCAAAGGCATGGATAAGGATCCGGGCCGGAGAGCTAGCAAAGGTGGCCCCCGCCTCAAGTAAAGCCTCGTAATAGGATTGGCAGGCTCCAGCAAAGATAACTAGATCATCGTGGCTGGGTCTTAGCCTCCGGGCGGCTCTTATAGCAGCCACAAAGTCCTTCGAATGCCGATAACTGTCCAGGCTGGACAGATCCGCCTTGCGCCTAGTTAGCCCGTCGTGACCTGTAAGTACCAGGATATCGGGAGTATAACGAGAAAGCAACTCGGGGATGCGCGAGGCCTGCTCCTCTTCAGCCACAAAAAAACCGGTTGCCGGCAGGCGTAGCTGCCGATAGGCATGGAGACACCGGTCCAGGTATTCGGCATCACCATCTACATGCAGCACCCTGCCGGGAAGCTCAAAAAAACCCTCTCCCTCCCCTAGGTCTCCCCGTCGGTTTCCCTCTGAACCTGCGGCTACATCCATCCAGCTCAAACGGGCTGCCCGCCTCGCTTCTTGCCGCTCCCGGACCCGGCGGAAATGGGAAGTACAGCGGTGGATATCCTGGTGCCGGTAAAACAGGACTTGGTCGGCCGGCTGAACTTCCAGATCTTCTATAGGAGCATCCGCACTAAGCCGCACATCTAACCCCTTAAGCAGGGCTGTTCTTTTGCCCTGCTCAGTAATTATCACGGCTTTTACCTTAAAAAATATATCCTTCCCGTAAGACAAGCGGGCTACTATATCCCCCGGCTTTATCTCCTTCATTTTCTTTCCTTCCCTTCTATCCGTAGGTGCTTCCTCTTGAGACACGCTCAAGGTCTTCCTTTTACCAGTTTATGCCGGGAAGAAAAGGAAGGACATTGTTAACATAAAATGCCGGGTTTGCCAACTATTTTGTAATGACGTAGTTCCCTTTCTCCCTGTATAATGGTGAGTGGGCTGGCAGGCGGTAGCCAGAAAAGGAGTTGATGGCCATTAGGTACAGAGAAAGAAAAATTTTACACTTTTTGGCTTGCGCCGTAGCCTTTGGTGTATTTTTGTTCTTCCACCTCCCTGCCGGACATGCTGCTGTCGCCTACACTGTGCAACCTGGTGACACCCTTTACCTCATAGGCCTTCGCTACAATGTTACACCGGAGGAAATCCAGCAAGCTAACGGTTTGCGGGACACCTGGATATATCCCGGTCAAGTGCTATGGATCCCCACCAAGACCGGGACCAAGAACGGTACTACCTATACAGTCCAACCCGGAGACACTTTATTTCTCATTGGCCTGCGTTTCGGGGTGAGCTACCAGGAAATAATGGCCGCTAATAATCTTACCAGCGAGTACATCTATCCAGGACAAGTCCTCTTTATCCCAGACAAAGGTAGTTCGGCTCTAGCTTCTAGGGGTGGAAGAATCTCGTATACGCCAGAGGAATTCGAGCTTTTAGCCCGCCTTGTTTATGCCGAAGCCCGCGGGGAGCCTTATGCTGGACAAGTTGCCGTAGCGGCGGTGGTCTTAAACCGCGTCCGGGATGGCCGTTTCCCCAATACCATCTCTGAGGTGATCTATGAGCCTTATGCCTTTGAATCAGTCAGCAACGGGCAGATATGGTTACAACCCAACGCTACCGCCTACCAGGCCGCCCGTGAAGCCTTGGCAGGAAAAGACCCTAGCGGTGGAGCCCTCTTCTTCTGGAATCCCGCTACGGCCACCAGCCCCTGGGTATGGACCCGTAAGATAATAGCTGTCATCGGAAACCATGTCTTCGCCATTTAAAAATTAAAAAAGGGGAAGGTGGCGCCTACATAGCTTGTAGCGCTGTCTTCCCCTTTCTAACATTTTTTAAGCCCTTTCCCCTACTCCGGTACCTTTTGCCCCTACTAGATTTTCAAAGCAAATCCTGGTAACTTTTCACCTGGCTAAAGCCTTAAGCCTAGGAGGCCTTGAGGAACAAAGCTTAAACCGCCCGTAAAATCATACTTGTTCCAGAAGCACTGCCTTAACCCTACCCGCTCTTAGTATATTTATCGGCCACTTTGGTAGCGCCACAGGAGTAGGGTTTTATCTTGGCGGCAAAACCGCTTCCCACCACCATTCCTACAACTTCCCGGATGAGTTCTTTGGTATCTCCGTTGGGGCCTATATCCAGGTGTATTTCTACATTCAACTCCGGATGCCCGTTTTCCGCCAGCTTTTGGGCCAGGAAGCTGGCCACCTCTAAACTTAGAGCCGCCTCAATAAATATCCGCTGGCGCAAGGAGCTTAGCTTGCGCTGGTATCTCTTACGATAATAATAACGCGCCCCCTTGCCCACCTGATGGATAATGACGGCCGTAACGAAACAGGTCCTCACGCGGGCCTGGGAGTCCGTCCCGATGATGACCTTGTACTGGGCATCAGGTGCCCCCTCTATAAAGCCCATTATATCTTGAAACATCTCTTCGGCTGTAAGCCGACCTTTGGTAGGACTTATGAAGTACACTGCCGGTTCACCCTCTTCCTAACTCCTTCTTAAGGCACCGGCTTAAGCTGGCGAATTCTTCTAAAGACAAGGTTTCGCCACGCCGGATAGGCGCAATACCAGCAGCATCTAAAGCTTTAAACACTACCCCTCGATCTCCAACTAGCTCTTTAAGGGCATTGGGTAAAATCTTACGCCTCTTAGAAAAGCTCGCCCGTACCACCCGAAAGAAAAATTCTTCATCATCTCCAACATCTACCGGCGGAAAGAGCCGCCTGTCCAGCCGCACGACCGCCGAATCCACTTCCGGCCGCGGGAAAAAAACCTTCCGCGGCACTCGCATCACCCACTGGATATCCGCAAAGTACTGGGCAAACACGGTCAGAGCACCGTAATCCTTAGTGCCCGGCCCGGCCACCAGGCGCTGGGCTACTTCTAGTTGCACCATAAGCACAAGGCGCTTTATATTAAAGCCGCTACCTAAAAGATGAAGTAAAAGGGGGGAAGTAATATAATAGGGAAGGTTAGCCACTACTTTGTAGGCGGGTAACCTCCCCCTTCCCTCCATCCCCAGGCTTTTACCCACAAGCTCATCAAAATCTATTTTAAGGGCATCTCCCTCTATTAAAAGCACATTAGACTGCCCTTCCAGGATCTCGCGCAACACTTGGAGGAGATTCCGGTCTATTTCTACCCCTATAACCCATCCAGCCCGCTGGGCCAGTTCCCACGTCAAGGCTCCCAACCCAGGTCCTATTTCTACCACTATATCCCTTGTCTCCAGGGCTGCTTCTTCTGCTATCTTCCTGGCAATATTAGCGTCTATGAGAAAATTTTGCCCTCGCGCCTTACTAGGCCTTACACCTTTAGCTTTAAGCAAGGAAATTATCTGGCCGGGGCTTTTTACACCAGGGTACAACTTTATTCCCTCCGGTGTATTTATTATACTACAAAAGCCCCGGCATAACAAAGGAAATAGAAACCGCTCATTCTAATATATAAACCTTCACTCGCCTTACACCCCAGCGTCGGGTAGCTTCAAAGGATTCTAGAAATACATCTATGCGGTCACCCTTGATACTGCTTCCCACGTCTTCTGCCCGTCCAAACCCGTAACCCTCGATATATAGCCGGCTACCCAAGGGAATTACTGCTGGATCTACAGCTACAGTCCCCAGCCGCGGCACAGTGCCCGTAGCTGTACGGTTGCCAGTATAAGTATAGGCGGTGGCCGTAACCCATAAAGTTTGTTTAAATCTCAGGGTATGCCCTCCGCGGGAGACTTCCTGCAAAGTTCCTATAACTATCACCTGGGGTACAGGCTCCCGGATCATCTCTTCTTTTACTACTTCTCGTTTTACCTCCTGTCCATCTTCATAGGTTACCTGGTACTCGATTCGCTTAAGCCCTTTTTTTCCCTGCTGGATGACCTGCGTCGTCCCTACTTCCAACCCGGGATCCTGCCGCCTTATAACTTGATAACCCACTTCCTCCTCTACGGCCTCGGTTTTGACTTCTACTCTAATTACCCTTATGACCTCTCCCGGCTGTATAAGCCTTCCTGTATCCGGCGGCTCCACTCGATCCAAAGGGCCTAAATATATTCCCGCCCGCTCCAGGGCCTGGCTTACCGTCCCGGGCACAAGCCGTACCTCCCGCTCCTGGCCATCGGCAAAAATACGCACAGGTACAGCCCTTTTTACCTCTATGTGCAGGCCGCTCCTTAAAGGTATGGTAAGGGAAGGATAAACTTCATCTTCAGGGGCCAAGGTTATTCCTTCTTCCGATAACAGTTGTTCTACCGTCCTGGCCCGGGTACGCAACATCCTTTCCTGCCCGTCTAGCTCTAAAACCACCTTCTTCCAGACCAGGTCAAACATCCCCCAGCCTGCTCCTACAAAAATTAATAACAAAGCAGCGCTAAATAAAAATAAAGAGCGGCGACGGGACCGCAACCTCTTTTCCTCGCGCCAGGCAGTTATCCAGCCATCCACCAGACTGGCCTCCTAAAAATTTTTTTGTGGTCGCTATATATTTCTACACCTAGCTAAAGTTTCCCTGCTTTTAAAGTGTGATTTTGCCCTAAGACTTATCTATTCTAGTATATAAACCTTAACCCGCCGCCGTCCCCAGAGAATAGCTTCCTTTTCCGTCTCCATGAAGAGGTCTATGCGCTGGCCCTTTATAAGTCCTCCCGTATCCTGGGCCCAGGCATATCCGTAGCCCTCTACATACAACCTGGTCCCCAGGGGGATGACCTTGGGGTCCACGGCCACAATACCCCGGTAAGGATAGATCCCGGTGGCCGTGGGATTCCCTGTATGGGTATAAGCTGTTGCCTCCATCTCTAAAATTTTACCGGCCTTAGCCAGGGCAGCCGCCACCTCAAGAGTACGGGTACCATAAGCTATGATCTTAGACTGGGGCTGCACCTCCACCCAGGCATCTAAAAGTTCGCGCTTTTTCTCTTTCCCGTCCTCTTTGGTAACCCGGTATTTGAGATAGCGCAGCCCCGGCTTGCCCTCCCGGACGACTTTCTCAACCCCCCGCTCCAGGCGAAAATCTGCGTGTCTTTCGATTTTAAAGGGTATGGGTTCCGACCGTACCTCGATCTCTTGAGTCACACGGAAAACTTTAAGATAGAGATTATCGCCTACCCCGAGGTTAGTCTCCACCCTATCCAGGGGGCCTAAAGTAAGCCCAGCCGCGGCGAGCACCTGAGCTACTGTCGGCACAGAAACCTTCACCGTGGTCTTCCGGCCATCAGCTTCAACATTTACAGGTACAGGCCGGGTTACCGAGATGACCTGTCCCGGAGTTATGGGCGAAGCCGGATCTGGTGTCACCAGGTCTTCTGGTTCTACCTTAACACCCGCCTCCTCTAAAGCCCCGGCCACCGTCCAACTTCTGGTAACCAGCTCGAAGGTATGCCCGTCAGCCTCGATTGTGACTTGGCGTTCGGTCCATCCTATGCTTACCAGGGCCCAGAGGCTTAAGACTAGGCAGATGGCAGCCCGTAAAGCCCGGTAACTCAAAATCTCTAGCAAATACTTTCACTCCTCGGTAAAATATGATTTTTGAATTTTCCTCCTACGGCGCTTACTATTATTGCCATATAATTTACAACTTAAACTTCTGATGAAAAGTAAAGTCTAAAAATGCCGCGGCTCATAAAGAAACAGGTAATCAGTGGCAATAAAAAATAAAGCCCGGCATTACACCAGGCGTTTGTTATATATTGCTAGAGAGAGCAAGACGAAAGCCAGGGATTAAAACTAGATGTCACAATCTAAATAAAAGTTTGCGGGCATTATGCTGTAGACTAAGATACTTGCACCTCCGCGTTCACGATATGTCACAACATGTCACAACCTAAATAAAGTACGGGCGTTATGGGCGGTAGCCTCTATTACTTCTTCCACAGGTACGCCCCGAGCGCTAGCTACTCCCTCGGCTACAAGGCGTAAGTTGGCCGGTTCGTTGCGCTGGCCCCGGTAAGGAGCCGGGGTAAGATAAGGTGCATCCGTCTCGATGAGCAACCTTTCCAAAGGTGTCTTGGCCGCTACCTCCCGCAGGTTATCCGCGTTTTTAAAAGTGATAGATCCAGCTAAGGAGATATAAAAACCCAAATCCAAAAATGAGCGGGCCATTTCCCAGGTACCGGAAAAACAATGCATCACTCCTCCTGGAAGACCTGCTGCCTCCTGGCGCAATATCCTTAAGACATCCTTATGGGCCTCACGATCATGGATGATGACAGGAAGGTTGAGCTGCTTGGCCAAATTGAGGTGCCAGCGAAAAACTTCTTCCTGCTTGCGCCGGGGCGAAAGATTCCGGTAGTAATCGAGGCCTGTCTCCCCTATGGCCACCACTACCCGGTCTAAGGCCAGGGCCCTTATGACCCGGACACCCTCCTCATCAAAGGAGGCAGCCTCATGGGGGTGGACGGCCACCGCAGCCTTAAGGAAAGGCCAGTTATGGGCCTGGACAACAGCCTCCCTGGAAGATCTCAGATCATATCCTACATTAATTACTGCTTGTACCCCTGCCTCCTTAAGGCGCCCGAGGACTTCCGGGAGATCGGAGCTGAAAGCAGGGTCGTTTAAGTGGGCATGGGAATCTATGAGTTCCATAGGCACACCCGAAAGCCCCCTTTACCGGACCTGGGCACCCGGGTTTATGTCCCTTTCCGGGACAATAAGGCTTAATTTATCCCCGTCTACAGCCGCAAGCACCATCCCCTGGGATAGGATCCCCCGCAATCTGGCCGGCTTTAAATTGGCCACCAGCACCACCTTCTTCCCCACAAGCTCTTCAGGCCGGTAGTGCTGGGCCAGGCCAGCTACCACCGTGCGCTTTTCCCCACCCAGGTCTACCTCAAGCTTTAAAAGCTTATCAGTCTGGGGAACCCTTTCTGCCGCTACCACTTCGGCCACTTTAAGACTAAGGCGTGAAAATTCTTCTATGGTGATCTCATCTGTTTTTTTCTCCTGAGCTTCTGCTTGAAGGGCTTCTCCCACTTTGTTTTCCTCCTTTTCTATTTCTATCCGGGGGAAGAGGGGTGCCCCTCTTTTTACCCGCCTGCCCGGAGGGATCCCTCCCCAAGTCTTAAGGCTATCCCAGGTATGGATATGGGCGTCATCCTTAATCCCTAGCTGCTCCCACACCCGGGGCGGCACACCGGGCATGAAGGGTGAGCACAGAATAGTGGCCTGCCGTATGGACTCGGCCAGGTTATAAAGGACCGTGTTAAGCCGTGCCCTTCTCTCCGGATCCCTGGCCAAAGCCCAGGGAGCCGTCTCCTCAATATATTTGTTGGCCCTGCCGATAAGTTGCCAAATGGAGCTTAGGGCTCGCGCGAACTCAAAATTCTCCAGAGCCTGCTCTACTTCCTCCGGTACTCTTTCCGCAACCCCTTTAAGCTCCCTATCCAGCTCATTTTCTTCCGAAGGCTGAGGTATAACCCCTGCACAGAATTTTTCGATCATGGCCACCGTACGGCTTAAAAGATTACCGTAATCGTTGGCCAAATCGCTGTTGTAGCGCTGGATCAGGGCCTCCTCAGAATAATAGCCATCGGCACCGTAGGGCATCTCCCTTAGGAGGAAGTACCTGATGGCATCCGACCCGTAACGGTCGATGAGGATCATGGGGTCCACTACATTGCCTTTGGATTTAGACATCTTCCCCCCTTCTACCAAAAGCCATCCGTGACCAAAAACCTTCCGGGGGGGATCTATGCCCGCCGCCATAAGGATAGTAGGCCAGATAACGGTATGGAAGCGGACAATATCCTTGCCCACCAGGTGTATGGCTGCAGGCCAATACTTCTTAAACAGGCTGTCGTCTTCTGTACCGTAACCTAAGGCCGAAATATAGTTGGTCAAAGCATCAAACCAAACATAGATTACATGTCTAGGATCTATGGGAACAGGGATACCCCAGTCAAAGGTGGTCCGGGAGATGCAGAGATCTTCCAGCCCTCCCTTTATAAAGTTTATCATCTCGTTGCGCCGTGAGGGGGGCTGGATGAATTCAGGGTGCTCTTCAATGTACTTGAGGAGCTGGTCCGCATATTTGCTCATCCGGAAGAAATAGCTTTCCTCTTTTACCAGCTCTACCGGCCGGCCGCAATCCGGGCAGTTGCCATCTTTTAATTGACGCTCCGTCCAGAAGGTTTCACAAGGGGTACAGTACCAACCCTCGTACTGAGATTTATAAATATCCCCTTTTTCATATATCCGGCGGAAAAGCTCCTGTACCACCCTCTTGTGACGTTCATCCGTGGTACGTATGAAATGGTCATAAGAGATGTCCAGCCTGCGCCAGAGTTCCTTAAAGGTGGCTACAATACGGTCTACATAGGCTTTAGGCGCAAGGCCTGCTTCCCTGGCTTTACGCTGGATTTTCTGGCCGTGCTCGTCAGAACCTGTGAGGAAAAATACATCGTACCCGCGCATCCTTTTATACCTGGCCAAGGTATCAGCCATAGTAGTGGTAAGGGCGTGGCCTATATGCAGGCGGTCACTGGGATAATAAATCGGGGTGGTAACGTAAAAAACTTTCTCCCCCATATGAGGCGTCCCCTTTCTGCGAATTCAGGAGTTATTATAAATTTGAGGCCGCAATCTGTCAAGTTTTGGCTATAAAGGGGCAAAATAGCCGTTTTTCCCCCTTCTTTCGAGTTTACTAGAAATGGAAAAGGTGGTACCATGTAGATGGAATGTCGAAACATGTAGAAAGAAAGGGGGAGGAGAGCCATGTTAAAATCCACCGGGGTTGTGCGTAAAGTGGACGAGCTAGGCCGGATCGTGATCCCTATCGAGCTGCGGCGTACCCTGGGTATTGAGGAAAAGGATGCCCTGGAAATTTATGTGGACCAGGAAAAGATAATCCTTAAGAAATACGAACCGGCCTGCGTGTTCTGCGGAAATGCTGAAAATGTAACTAACTTCCGGGGTAAAAACGTGTGCCGGGAATGCGCCCGGGCTATGAGTTCTATAGCTGTTTAGGTCTTCCGGGAAAGACAAGCTTTATATATTTCCCGCCGGGGGCGGCCGTAAAACTTGGCTATTTGGGCCAAGGCTTCTTTGTGCGGCCGCCCCGCCTTCTCTAGAGCCTCTACCAGCAAAGCCACCTCCTCGGGGATGAAGGCAGGAGCCTCCCTGGAGGCCCCCGCTACTACCAGAGTACATTCCCCCCGGGGAGGGTTCTCCTCGAAATACTTTAAGGCTTCCTTCAAGGTCCCCCGGAAAACGGTTTCAAACTTTTTAGTGAGCTCCCTCGCCACCGCCACCGAGCGGTCGCCCCAAGCTTCCAGCAACTCTTTAAGGGTCTTAAGCAAGCGGTGAGGGGCTTCAAATAAAATTAAGGTCCTCTCCTCATAGGCCAGATCCGCGATCCTTTCCTGCCGTTCCTTACCTCTATGGGGAAGGAAGCCCTCAAAGACGAATCTCCTGGCAGATAGCCCTGACACAACCAGAGCAGTGATGACTGCGCTGGGTCCGGGGACCGGAGTCACTTCTAAGCCAGCCCCCAAGGCTTCCCGCACCAAATCCTCCCCGGGATCCGAAATGCCTGGCATACCTGCATCAGTAACTAAGGCGATATCCTTCCCTTCCTTAAGCAGCCGGATAAGTACCGGACCCTTTTCTTTACGGTTATGGTGATGAAAGCTGGTAAGGGGTTTGTGGATGTTATAGTAAGAAAGGAGCTCCCGGGTCCTGCGGGTGTCTTCGGCAGCGATAAGATCTACTTCTCTTAAAACCCTTAAGGCCCTCAGGGTGATATCCTCTAAGTTCCCCAAGGGAGTACCTACTAAAAAAAGGCGGCCCGCCACATTTACCCCCTCTTCTCCAGGAAGCTATGGCAAAAAAGACACCCCTCCGTACTCCTCACCCGGCCGAACTGGGCTGGGCAAATATGGTAGCCTTGCTCGTAGAGGAGGCGCAGCTTGTCCTCTCCTTTAAGTTCAGAAGCAGCTTCTGTCAGCCAGGCCCTAAGCCTGGTATTCTCTTCTTCCAGGTTCCGGGCCAAGGCTTTAAGCCTCCTTAATTCCCGCTGTATCTCAGCTACCTTTACTTCTAATCCAGCCAAAGCAGCTATTAAAGTGTCTTCAGGGTTTAATTCACTCAATTTCCTCGACTTCCTCCCTGCGGAATTCCACTACACCTCGTTCGGGGAGTTCTACTATCACCGTGCCCTTAAGAATGTTAAGGGAGCTCACCTCCCCCTCACCCAAGGGGGTCCTGACCTTGTCCCCTACCTCGGGGTAAAAGGGTTTGGCTTCTTGGTAAATATGGTCCTCAAACCGCAAACAGCACATGAGGCGGCCGCACAGCCCGGATATCTTGCTGGGATTTAATGAAAGGCACTGATCTTTGGCCATGCGGATGGAAACAGGCTGAAACTCGCCTAAGAAGGTCGCGCAGCAGATCTCCCGCCCACAACAACCTAAACCACCTATGATTTTAGCCTCATCCCGTACCCCGATCTGGCGTAGCTCTATACGCGTGCGAAAAATGGCAGCTAAATCCCGTACGAGCTCCCGGAAGTCCACCCTGCCCTCAGCAGTAAAATAAAAAATTATTTTGCTCTCGTCAAAGGTGAGCTCTACATCCACCAGCTTCATAGGCAGGCCGTGCTCCTCTATCTTCTGCTGACATATAACCCAAGCTTCCCGCTCCCGTTCCCTGTTCTTTTTAACTTGTTCTTCATCAGTAAGGGTCGCCTTCCGGAGCACGGGTTTAAGGGGCGGCACGATCTCTTCTTCCGGTACATCCCGGGGACCCACCACTACTTCGCCGTATTCTAATCCCCGTGCTGTCTCCACTATTACCTTATCCCCCACCTTTAACTCTAAGCTTCCAGGGCTGAAATAATATATTTTCCCTGCCTTTTTAAACCTCACCCCTACTACAACAGCCAATCCTTTCCCCTTCTTTCCGGGTAAGCCCTTTATCCCCAAAGATCTTTCCTAAAACCTGCCCTAAACTTCCCCTCCTAAAACTTATAGTGAACTTGAAGTTAGCTCCCGATACAGGTTAAGGAGGGTTACCTCTAAAACCAGGCGGCGGTTAGCGTTCTGCTCGAGATAAGCCCGCGCCCTGTTCAAGTGCCTGTAGCACCTCCATAAGGCGTCCGGGGGCACCCACCGGCTTTCTAACTGGGTTATATCCCCTTCGCCCGCCACCCGGCCGCAAGGAGCCATTTCGTCCGGGCCCGGTGTGGTAAAAAGCAATCTCTCTTCGCCTGTAAGCTCCCATACCAGGTGCTCCCGGCAGGCCAAGATCAAGCCCTCCACTACGGCCGGAAGATCTTCCTCCTTTTCTAAGCGGGGTAGCATTTCCACCATGAGCCCGCGGAGATCGGAGGTCAAAATCTCCTGCCAGTAAAGCCACCCGACTGAAGGAAGCCCCCGAGAAGGAAAATAAAGGATCTGGCAGCGGGAACAGATTGTGGGTAAAACAGCATCCGGCTGGGCCGCAAGAAGAAAAAAATATACGTTAGTGGGAGGCTCTTCCAGTATTTTTAGCAGGCAATTAGCCGCTTCTAAAGTAAGGTCTTCTACCTGATTTAGAACCGCCACCTTAGCCCTTCCCTGAAAGGCCTTGAGCTTTAGCTCCATCTCCAGTTTGCGCACCTGGTCTATTTTGAGGCTTGCTCCACGCGGCTCAAGATAGTGGAAATCGGGGTGGTTACCGCTAAACATTTGCCGGCAGGAAGGGCAAAGGCCGCACGCCTGGCCCCCTTGCCTAGCCATACAATTCAAAGCTGCCGCCACCCGGCGGGCTGTTTCCAATTTCTCTTCGGGAGTGCCACCCACCAATAGGTAAGCATGACTTAGGCGGCCCGTAGCCAGGGCTTGTTCTAATTGCTGGGCCGGAGTGGTCTTAAGCCCTTCCATCTCCAAATTTTCAGCCAAGGTTAGACCTCCAAACATGGCTTTATTTAAAGCCAGGGTGTTACCGCGGCCAGGACTTCAGCAAAAACCTTTTCTACAGGTTGCCGGGCATCTATAATTTTTATACGCTCGGGTTCCTGCCGGGCAAGGTCCAGAAAACCCTCCCTTACTCTATGGTGGAAGTCCAGGTCCTCCTCCTCCAGCCTGTCCCTTACCATACCTTCTTTGCCCTTTTTCCCGCGGCGCAAGCCCTCTTCAGGGGGTAGATCAAGAAGTAGGGTAAGTGCAGGCTTTAATCCCCCCGTGGCCAGGTGGTTAAGTCTATGAAGAAATTCAAGCTCCATGCCCCGGCCGTAGCCTTGATAGGCTAAGGTAGAATCGGTAAAACGGTCGCAGAGCACAATCTTCCCCTCGGCCAGGGCAGGCAAAATCTTCTCCCTTACGTGCTGGACACGGCTTGCAGCATAAAGAAAAACTTCGGTAAGCCCGTATATTTCTTCTCCCCAGGGGGAAAGAAGGAGGCTCCGGATTCCCTCCGCCAACGGCGTTCCCCCGGGTTCCCGCGTGCTTAATACTTTATATCCTTCCTTCTTAAGGTAGGCGGCCAAAAGGTTAAGCTGGGTAGTCTTACCGGCACCGTCGGGCCCCTCAAAGGTGATAAAAACTCCTTTCATGCGTCCACTACCTGTATAAGGGCATCTTCACCCCGGATTAAGATAAGCTTGTCTATGAGCTCTTGCGTCAAAACTTCCCCCGGAGCCACAATCACATATCCCGGAGGACAGGGGGCCACCAGTTCGGCTGCAATCTTCCCTTGAGCTTCCCGGATAGGCACCGGCCGGTGCCGGGCCAAAAAAGCCTCCCGCGGTGTCATGGCCAGGGGAGGTAAGCCTTCCTCTACCGGTAGTCCCCCCTCCAGCTTGTTTTTAGGGTTTACTGCTTCCTTCTTCCTGACCAGAAAGACCACAGCCGGAAGAGTGTCCTCCGGTTGGCTTTTATGTTTGACCATTTCCCCTTTGAGTAGTTTCAGGGCCCGGATTAAAGCCCGGGTGCTCCTCTCATCATCTGCAGGCGTAAGGATGCCCACCACATACCGTGATCTCGCAAGTTCCATCTCGTGCCCTAACCTTCGTAAAGCTTTAGCTGCTTCCTCGCCCGAAAGGCCTAGGGGCTCCGTGGGGATAACGAGCCTGGTCACATCCAACCCGGCCGTAGCCTCCCCTATTACATCCCTCTCGTCCAAACAGGGAAGCCCCAGCGCCTGTAACTTTTGCCTGAGCTTTAAGGCCCTATCTACCGCCTTAGCCCACAGCTTGCGCCCTTTAAGCTCAGCTCCGTACCTGGCCATATCCAAGGAAGCAAGAAGAAGATAAGAGGGGCTAGAGGTTTGTATCAGCCGCAGGGCCTCGGCCACGCAAGCTCCATCGAGGCCAGGCCGCAGGTGAAGCATAGCAGCTTGGGTGAAGGCTCCCAGGGTCTTATGGGTACCATGTACCACATAATCGGCCCCTAGTTTTAAAGGCGAAGGGGGAAGCCTATCATCCAGGCCGAAATGGGAGCCGTGGGCCGCATCCACTAACACCTGCACTTTATACTGGTGGGCCAGCTCCACCAGGTGCCCGGTTGGAGGAACAAGGCCTTCATAGGTGGGATGCACCAAAACCAATAGCTTAACTTCTTTTTTATGAAGGGCTAAAGCTTCCTCTACCTCCTTTGGTGTAACACCCAAAGGTAGCCCCAGGGTGCTAAGCCAGCATCCCTTAAGGTAAACCGGACGGCTCCCGCTTAAAATAAGGCCAGCCCAAACTGAGCGGTGAGCATACCGTGGGACTAAAACTTTATCCCCCGGGCGGCAAGTGGCCAGGAAAACAGAGATTATACCGCTGGTAGCTCCATTGACCAGAAAAAAGGTACGGCCTGCTCCAAAGAAACTAGCGGCCCTCTCTTGCGCCTCCTTAATGGCTCCCTCAGGATAATACAGGTTGTCCAGTCCCGGCAATTCCGTTAAGTCCGCCTGAAATACAGACCGGCCCAACCAGGCACGGAACTCCCCTCTAGCACCCGTCCCCCCCTTGTGCCCCGGGGTATGCCAGGAGAACATCCTCCGGTTAACGTAAGCTTTAACCGCCTCCCATAAAGGTGCCTTAATAGGCTCCTTTCTCCCCTCTTACCTTAGACTTCTTGTGCTCATTTTTATCCTAATTATAACATCTCACTGCTTTGTTTCCAACTTTTCTGCTACCTGGCGTACGCCGACTTTTGCTTCCAGGCCTGCCTACGCCTTTCGCCGCGTTTAAGTTTGGCTACCACGAAGGCTTGTTCGCCCCCCTTTAGTGGGCCGGGCGCTGGACACCGTTGTGATCTACATAATAATCACCTTTTATAAGGAGCTCCGATACGGGTACTATCTGGTATCCTTCGGCCTTAAGCTTTTCCAGCAAGGGACCCAGGACAGCAGCCGTATGTTTGCCGTTATTGTGGAAGAGAACTATGGACCCGGGTTTTATCCCTTTAAGGACGCGGCGGTAGATGTCCTCGGCCGAAAGGTGCTCCTGCCAGTCTAAGGAATCTACATCCCATTGGATGGCCTTGTAACCCAGGCGCTGTACCACCCTAATAACTGTATCGTTATAATCTCCAAAGGGGGGCCGGAATAGTTCAGGTTTATACCCGGTGATCTCCTCTACCAGCCGGCGATTTTCTTGTAGTTCCTGTTCCATCTGCTCTTCACTTAGGGAAGTAAAATGGGGGTGGGTGGCGGAATGGAGACCTATCTCGTGACCTTCTGCTGCTATTTTTTTAGCCATATCAGGATATTTTTTAAGCCAAATATTCGTAAGAAAGAAAGTGGTCTTTACGTTATGCTGGCGCAGGACTTCTAAAAGCTTGGGAGTATGCTCCGCTCCCCAGGTGGCATCAAAAGAAAAAGCCACCTTTTTCTCGGAAGTTTCTACACTATAGATGGGAAGTAGTTTCTTGGTTTTTCCTACTAACACAGCCAGAGGGGGTTTATCGGCCAGGTAAGCTCCGGCTAACATACCCGCCCAGAATATTAAAACCCACCTTAACGCTCTAATAATATCTTTACGACGCACGAAAATAAACATCCCCCGCACCTCCAGGATGATTCCTATTCGGCCGGGGGAAGGGATATGTCTATTTTCCTAGAAAGTTCTACTATGCCAAGATTTATCTGTTATCCCAGGAAGCTCAATCCTTTAAGGGCCTTGTAGCTTACAAAAGCAAGTATTATGGAAACCGGATTTCTCATATTTTTTACTTTTTCCGGTAAGCTTGGGCCAAGAGCTGCATAATATGAACTGCCTTTCCGGGCAAACCGTGTACGTTGAGCCCGTGGGCAAGCTGTAGCAGGCAGGCCGGGCAAGAGGTAACAAGGTATTGTGCACCTGTAAGCTGGAAATTCTTCATTTTGCGCTCTAAAATACGCATGGATAGCTCGTAATGGGTCACATTATAAGAGCCCGCACCGCCGCAGCACCAGTCGGCCTCGTTCATCTCCACAAAATTTACGCCCGGGATGGCCTTCAAAATCTCCCGTGGTTCCTTCTTCACTTTAAGTCCCCGGACGGCATGGCAGGGATCGTGATAAGTGGCGGTTATGTTGAGGGAGCCCATATCCTCCTTTAGGCCCAGCGAGGCCAAAAAGGCTACGGCATCTTTAACTTTGCTCGCCACCTCCTGGGCCAGGCCCTTATACTGCGGGTCGTCCTGTAGAAGCTCTGCGTAGTTGTGGAGGCCGTGGGCGCAGGAAGCGCAGTCGGTTATAATGGCATCCACCCTGTGTTGTTTAAAGGCTTCCAGGTTTTCTTTGGCCAAATTAAGAAGCATCTCCACATCCCCATAGGCTTCGTGGGGTATACCGCAGCAATTGGTAGAGGGGACTACTACTTCACAGTCGTTATGTTGTAGAACCTGTAAAGTGGCTTCCCCGATGGCCGGGAAGAAATTGTTTATGACACACCCGGCAAAATAAGCCACCCGGTAGCGGGGCCGGGCCGGGGGCTTGAGGATGTGGGGCAAGCGGTCACGCAAGGTATAGCCCGGGATGTCGGGCAGAAGTCCCTCCGCCTTCCCTAAGGCGCCCAATAATTTTAAAAACCCCGTATGCCGCGCCAGCCACCGCGCGCCGCTGCGCTGGTAAAAGCGCAAGGCTTTAGCTCCCAAAGTAAGCCTCCGCTGTTTTGCTAACACCCCGCGCAAGGCCAGCCTAATGGGGAAGGGCTGCCCCTTGGCCCGGGTGATCTCGGCCCGCGCCGCCTTAACCAGGGTATCCGTGATAACCGAGGAAGGGCAGGCATTAACACAGGCGCCACAGAGGAGGCAGGAATATATATGGTGGTTTATCTCCTGATTATGGATTAAGTCGAAGGTGCCTTCCAAGGAAAGCCGAATAAGGCGGTTGCGCCCGCGGGCCAAAGAAAATTCCTCGCCAGTGGCCTTATAGGTAGGGCATACTTCCTGGCAAAAGCCACATTTATTGCAACGCACCACGTCCTCCAGCATATCCTTTAACGCCTTAACCATTCTAGCCTTCTCCTTTCCGCCCAGGCGCTTTTTTACTTCCTTTTAGCCTCGGGGAGACAAAGCATAGGCTATGGCTTTGCTGTTGGGAGCCAAAATGCCCTTGGGATCTAGGGCTTCCTTTATGCGCTTAAGGAGGGGTAAAAGGGCAGAGCCCCGGTTTTCTACTTTCTTCCTTATGTCCTCCAGATCCCCAACATTATCCACTAAGAAGAGGCCCCCTTCCTTTAGGGCTTGCTCCTCTATACCGGCCAGGAAACCACGTACCTCTGAATAAGCCAGGGGAGGATGTTCTATAAAAACGTGTACGTGGCCGTTACCGAAATGGGCCACAATCCCTGCTTTAACTTCTTTAGAAGATATGAATTTATCCACCTCAGTGATGAATTTACCTGTACTAGTAAAGGGAAGGGAAACCTGACCTAAGAGGCCTCCTTTCTCGCCTGAGAAGGCCGCAAAGGCTTTACGCCTGGCCTCCCAGACGGCTTGAGCCTCAGTATTCGTATAAATATTAATCCGGGCCCTGCTGCCGAAGCGCGCTACTACCTGATCTACCTGCCAGTCTACCGCCTCGGCAAAACCGGCAAAGGCTACCACCAATCTCTCTTTGCCTTCTCCTGGCAGAGGACTTCCTATATTTTCAAGGGCTGTCAGAGTACGGCTATCTAAAAGTTCCAGGGCCACCGGCCCCCATTCTTTACGCAAGGTATAAGCCGCTTCGCAAGCCTCATCCAACGCATTAAAGCCTAAAACCATGGTAACCTCTTTTTCCGGTAGAGGTTTAAGCTTCAACATAGCCTTGGTTATAATGCCTAGAGCACCCCATGAACCTGCTAAAAAGCGGGTGTTATCATAATCTTGAACGTTTTTAACCGTTTTCCCTCCGGTACGTACAACTTCTCCCGTAGGTAAAACGACCTCTAATCCCAGAAGGTAATCCTTAATGGTACCGTAGCCCAGTTTCCGCGGCCCGGAAGCGTGGCTTGCTATGCACCCACCTAAGGTGCAGGCTTCCCCCTCCACCGGATCTAAAGGTAGAAAAAGGCGGCCAGCACCGAAGATCTCTTTAAGCTGGGCAAGGGATAACCCTGCTTCTACGTAGGCCGTCTGGTTATCCTGGTCGAACTCCAGTACCTTTTGCAAACCCGTCAAGTTTATGACTATCCCTCCCCGCAAGGGTAAAAGCCCTCTGAAGGCATGCTTCCCGGCTCCCCAAGGGATAAGGGGAATACCTTCTTTACCTGCCCACGAGACAACCCGGGCCACTTGCTCGCTGTCTTGGGGAAAGACTACGGCGTCGGGCAAAGCCTCGGGGTCCAGAGCTACCGCCTGACGGGTTTCCCTATCCTCCCGTACCTGCCCAGGTCCGAGGATGTCCTCAAGCTCTTTTATGAAGGCTGGGCGCATATCTAAACCTCCCCTATTCTGGAATAAATTTCCCTGGATTCAATATCCCCTTGGGGTCGAAAGCACGCCGTTCCCGGCGCATGAAGTCCAGTTCAATAGGAGTAAAGGCTAAAGGCATAAAGTCAAGCTTACCCAAACCTATGCCGTGTTCACCCGAGAGAGTACCTTCTAGTTCTAAAGCAGCCCGGAAGATCTCCTCCCGCGTTTTATGCACCCGCTCCATCTCCTCCTGGTCCCGTTCGTCGAAGAGAACCAGGGGATGAAGATTTCCGTCGCCAGCATGGGCTAGCATCCCGATGGGCAGGCGGTATTTTTGGGCTATGGCCTCCACCCGCCGGAGCATCTCAGGAAGCCGCGAGCGCGGGACGGTAGCGTCTTCTAAATCATAGGAGGGCCTTAATCTGGCCATGGCTCCGATGGCTGCACGACGGGCAAGCCATAAATTATCCCTCTCTGCGGCATCCCTGGCCAATTGAACCTGGATGGCCCCATTGGACCGGCATATCTCTATTATCTTCTCCGCCTGTCGGTCAAGCTCTGGACCCCAGCCATCGACTTCGATTAGAAGGACGGCGGCTGCTTCCAAGGGAAGGCCTATATGGAGCCATTCCTCCACAGCCTGGATGACTTTGTTATCCATCAATTCTAAGGTGGTGGGAATAATGCCGTGGGCTACAATTTGGGAAACAGAATTACCGGCCTCTTCCAAGGTGTTGTAGACTGCAAGTAAAGTCTTAACTGCCCGAGGCAAAGGAAGAAGGCGGACCGTGATCTTGGTAGCTATACCTAAGGTGCCTTCTGAGCCTATAAGTAGCGATAACAGGTTTAACTCTGGTAAGATGGGCTCCCACTTGCCCCCTATGTTTACTATATCTCCAGTAGGCAGGACCAGCTCTACGCCCAGAATATGATCCTTGGTAACCCCGTATTTTATCCCCCGCATACCACCGGCGTTTTCTCCAAAATTGCCCCCCATGGTGGACACCTTTTGGCTTGCCGGGTCAGGAGCATACATCAGCCCGTAAGCCGCTGCCGCCTTCTGCAACTCCATGTTAGTAACCCCAGGCTCCACTACAGCTACTCGGTTTTCAGCATCTATCTCCAGAATGCGGTTCATCCGGGTCATGACTATCACAATACCGCCCCGGTTGGGCACAGTACCGCCGCTTAAACCCATACCGGCCCCTCGCGGAGTAACCGGGATACCTTTAGAGTTGGCTAGTTTCAGTATAGAAGCTATCTGCTGGGCATTCTCTACAAACACGACCACATCGGGTTTGCCGTAGAGCAAAGTAGCATCATACATGTAGGTGGCCAGGGAAACCTCTGAGGTCAATACATTTTCCCGGCCGACTATTTGGATGAGTTCCTTTAAAGTTTCTCTATCTACCATGGTCTCTTGCCCCCTGCCCTTGACAAAAAATTACTAAGCTTGCTGAAACTTTACCTCTACCATCCCTCTCCGCGACAACAAGTTTTAAAAGCCAAAAGGCCAGCCACTTAAGGCTTATTTCCGCTCTACTTATCCTTGTTACCATTTTATCAATCTTTAGGCAAAATAGTCAAAACCTCGGTTTACCTAAATTTCCTCTCAATGGAGAGTTAAACGCCCCTAATTTAGGCTCTTGCTCTTTTTTTCGAACTAGTCTAGTCCTCTTATGGTCTAACCAGTAGGCCAACAAGTTCCCCAAAGAATTTTGCCCCTGCTCCCTGACGTACTCTCCTTACCCTCCCTCAGGGAGCAGGGGAATAAATTTTTTCCTTACTCTTACAGGTCTTCGCTTATTTTAGCCAGCCGCTGGAGATGCTCCCAGCGCCGGTCCACTTCGGCTTGGAATTCCTCAATCATATATTCATTACCCTTCTGGAAGAAGTGGGCGAAACGTCCCTGGGGCTTAAGGTATTCCACCACAGGTATCTTGTTCTTCGGAACATAGTTTATGATCCACTTCCGTCCCCTATCTTCCACTTCATACAAGGGGTAGAAGCAGCACTCGGTACCCAAGCGAGCGATCTCCACCGTCTTATCCTCGGGGAAGCGCCAGCCGCGAGGGCAGGGAGCCTGTACGTTGATGAAGGAAGGCCCATCATAATTCAAGGCCTTCTCTACTTTGCGCATCAGGTCCCGCCAGTTATGCAGGGAAGCGTTGGCCACATAGGCCCCGTGGGCTGCCGCGATCCAGGCCAGATCCTTCCTGTGCTGCTGCTTACCCTTCTGGGCCTCGCCCACGTGGCTCGTAGTAGTCCAGGCTCCGTAGGGAGTTGCCCCTGAGCGCTGGATACCCGTATTCATATAAGCTCCGTTATCATAGCAGACATAGAGAACCCGGTGGCCACGCTCGAGCATCCCCGATAGGGCCTGGAACCCGATATCATAGGTGCCTCCGTCACCGCCGATGGCTATAACGCTGAACTTCTTGTTCTCGTCCAGCTTGCCGCGGCGGCGCAAGGCCGTGATGGCAGCATCGATACCGGAGGCAACGGCAGCCGCATTTTCAAAGGCATTATGGTAATAAGGCACCTTCCAGGCGGTGTAGGGGAAGACCGCCGAAGAGATCTCCAAGCAGCAGGTAGGATTCACCACTATCGGCGCATGGGGAGCAGCCAACAGAATCTGCTTAACTATGATAGGAGCCGGACAACCAGCGCAGAGGCGGTGACCGCCGGTGAAAAGAACTTCCTTTTGGCTAAGCTCTCTAAGGCTTGCCATTATTGCCACCCCCTTAGATCGAGGTAATTGAGGATACGGTCTACTTTGCCCGATGCAGCAATCTTTTGCAGGTGCTCGTATACCTTACGGATGCTCTTGGCCGGTACATCGCGTCCGCCCAAGCCAGCCACATAGCTTATGAGGTTTACGTGCACACCTTTATGGTACAGGGCACCTAACACATCGCTGAACACGGCCGGACCGGGAGCGCCAGGTGATAGTGCCTTCTCCATTACGGCAGCCGCCTTAACCCCTTTCAAGGCTTCTGCCACTTCGTCAATGGGGAAGGGACGGTAGCAGCGGATCTTTAGAACCCCGGCTTTAACCCCCTGCTCCCGGAGGTCATCAGCTACCACACGGGCGGTACCCACCATAGAGCCCAAGGTTACGATGGCGATTTCCGCATCTTCCATGCGGTAACCCTCAACTATACCGTAACTGCGGCCAAATCTTTCTCCGAACTCCTTATCGACTTTGGCGATAATGGGCTTAGACTGTTCCAGAGCATAAGCCTGGGCAAATTTATGCTCGAAGAAATATTCCGGTAGGGTCAGATTACCCATGGAAATGGGGTTTTCTGTATCCAAAAGATTGATCACCGGCCGGAATTCACCAACGAAGTCCTTAACCTCTTGATCATCCAATACGTTAATGGGCTCCACATTATGGCTCACTACGAAACCGTCCAGGCACACCATGACAGGGAGCATGACCGAGCGGTCCTCGGCAATGCGGACAGCCTGGATAACGGTATCGTAAACTTCTTGGGCCCCTTCGCAGTATAGCTGGATCCAGCCCGCATCCCGGGAACCTAGGCTATCGCTCTGGTCGTTATGAATGTTGATGGGTGCAGACAGGGTACGGTTTACGTTTATAAGCACGATGGGAAGCCGGTTACCGGCAGCGATATAAAGCATCTCGTGCATAAGGGCCAGACCCTGGGAAGAAGTACAGGTTATGGTGCGCGCTCCTGCAGCAGAGGAACCGCAGCAAGCGCTCATGGCGCTGTGTTCGCTTTCTACTGGGACTAGCTCCGTATGCACAGACCCCTCAGCCACGAACTCGGCAAAACGTTCTACAATCTCCGTTTGCGGTGTGATGGGATAGGCCGCCACCACATCAGGATCGATCTGGCGCATGGCCTCGGCCGCCGCGCCGTCACCGGTTAGCCCGATGGTTTTCCTCATGCTCCTTCCCCCTCCTTTTTAATACTCGCCGCCTTGGGCCATGGTCATGGCCTTCTCCCGCGGACATTCGTTGGCGCATATACCGCAACCTTTACACAGGTTGGTGTCTATACCTACAACCTTCCCGTTCTCTACCTTGATGGCCGACTCCGGGCAGTAGATCCAGCATATCATGCAATGGGAACATTCTTCAGCATTCCATATAGGCCGCTTGGTCCGCCAGCTACCAGTGTGGTAATCGGTAGAGCCTTCGGAAACCAGTGTTCCTCCCAAGGGGATCTCATACCAGGCAGGTAGGGATTTTTTGTCTAATTTGCGGATGGCATCGTTTATCTGGACGGTCATACTCCTTGCACCTCCTCATAGGCCCTCCGCACAGCCTTTAAGTTCTTCTGAACTATTTCGGGTTTAAACCGGTGGCTAAATTGGTCTTCAAACTCTGCCAAAATATTATCCAGGGAAATAATTCCTAAAACCCGGGCTAAAGCCCCCACCATCGGGGTATTGGGGATGGGCCGCCCTATCTCCTCGGTAGAAATCTTGTAGGCGTCCACGGTGTAAACCTTAAACTTCCCGTCTACATTTAGCTCTTTAGCCAGCTCTTCCGGCGTGCCCGGATAGTTGGCTATTATGCTGCCGCCTTCCTTCAAGTTGGCAGTAACGTTCACTGATTTAAGCAAGGTGGGATCCAGCACTACCACCACATCCGGCTCTTCAATGGCGCACCGTAAGTTTATGGGAGCATCGCTTATACGGGTATAAGCTACGATGGGTGCCCCCATCCTCTCCGTTCCGAATTGGGGAAAAGCTTGGAAGTAAAGATTCTGGCGGATGGCCGAGGCAGCCAAATAACGGGAGGCTATGACTGCTCCTTGCCCGCCGCGGGCGTGCCAGCGTATTTCTATCATTTTAGGCATAAGTATTTTATCCCCCTCTCTATCTTGTGTAGTAATGTGCAATATTTCGTAAATATTTAACACTACCTAAGCTCTTTCCCATCACCTCCTGTAAATATTTTCCAGCACTTTGGTATAGGAAGCACCTTCTCTTTCAGGCCAAAAACCCTATTCAGCTCGCCCGCTTTCCAAAATATCGCCTACCTTTAGGCCCTGCTCCTTGGCCCACTCAACTGCAGGCACTTTGCCTCCTCCAGCATACTGCACACGTTTAGCGAGAATAGCTCCATCGCCTGTTGCTACCACAAAGCCGTCATCATTCAAGGCAATGACTTCTCCAGGAGCGCCCTTGCCAGAAGAAGGCCTGGCCTCCCAAATTTTTAATTTTTCCCCGCGGAATAAGCACCACGCACCCGGCGTGGGATCAGAACCCCGGATGAGGTTGTAAATAACCTGGGTGGGTTTAGTCCAGTCTATCCCTACATCCTTTTCTTTTATAACAGGCTGGAAAGTGGCCTGGCTTTCATCTTGGGGCACGGGCTTGGCTTTCCCCTCGCGGATGAGCCGTACAGCCTCGGCTACCATTTTAACGCCCAGGGGATAGATCTTGCCAAAGTAGAGGGTTTTTACGCTATCGTCGGGATCGATGGGTACCTTCTCCTGAAGGATTATAGGCCCAGAATCTACTCCTTCATCGATCTGGTGGATGGTAATACCCGTCTCCGTCTCTCCGTTGATGATGGCCCAGTTCATGGCGCTACCACCACGGTATTTGGGGAGCAAGGAGGGATGGAAGTTTATGCCACCATAGGTAGCCAGATCGATCATGGCCTTGGGAACGAATTGTGTAACGTAGGCCAAGACGAGGAGGTCGGGTTTTAAAGAAGCCACCCAATCTATAACGTCCTGGTCCTTAAGCCTTGCAGGCTGGAGCAAGGGTAAGCCCAATTCTAAAGCCAGCTCCTTTACCGGGTTAGGAGCTTTTTGGCCGGGTTGATCAGGGATTGTTAATACTCCGACAATTTTTTCACCTTGATCAACCAATGCTTTTAAGCAGTCCCGCCCAAAAGGGGCCTGCCCTAAGAAGACGATGCGCACTACGTCCCCTCCCCAAATATAAGCTTAATTCTTATATGAGTATACCATCAGACCAGAAGCCTGTCAACAATTTTAGGTGTACCATCAGAAGATCAGGCCACCCGGTAATCTGATTTTTGTATAATGTATACAGATAATTGACGAATAGCGCATATAGTGATAGAGTAATTAAGGGTTTGGGATTTTAATACACGAAAGGACCTAACTTAAAGGTTCTGAAACTCGCGCTAAAAGTAACAAGGTCGAGGATATGAAATGCTTGTTAAGGATTATTGAATCGCTTTTCATGTCACTTTTTATGTCGATAAATATGCGGGAAAATATACAAATATACGGGAAAATATACAAAAAATAACAAAAGGAGAGGACAGCTTATGTTAAAGGAAACACTTGATGGCAACACGGCTGCTGCTCATGTAGCTTACGGTATGTCCGAAGTAGCAGCTATCTATCCTATTACACCTTCATCACCCATGGCTGAAGTATGCGATGAGTGGGCGGCCCAAGGCCGCAAGAACATCTTCGGCCGCCCCTTAAAGGTGATAGAGATGCAGTCGGAAGCCGGCGCCGCCGGGGCTGTACACGGTTCGCTGGCCGGAGGTGCCCTGACCACTACTTTTACTGCTTCTCAGGGCTTGCTCCTGATGATCCCTAACATGTACAAGATAGCCGGCGAGTTGTGGCCCTGCGTATTTCACGTAGCAGCCCGGGCTGTGGCCACCCACGCCCTCTCCATCTTTGGAGATCATTCGGATGTCATGGCCACCCGGCAGACCGGCTTTGCTCTGCTGGCTTCCGCCTCGGTGCAGGAGGTAATGGATCTGGCCCTGGTAGCCCATCTGGCTACCCTAAAGGCTAGTGTACCCTTCTTGCACTTTTTCGACGGCTTCCGCACCTCCCATGAGGTGCAAAAGATAGAGGTCATACCTTATGAGGATATGGCCAAACTGGTGGACTGGGAAGCTATAGAACGCTTCCGCAAGCGGGCCCTTAACCCGGAGCATCCCCACCAGGCTGGTACTTCCCAAAGCCCGGATATTTTCTTCCAGGGGCGGGAGGCGGCTAACCCCTATTACCTGGCCGTGCCGGGTATAGTGGAAAAGGTCATGGAGCAGGTGGCCGAGCTTACCGGTAGGAGGTACCACCTGTTCGATTACGCCGGCGCGCCGGATGCGGAGCGCGTGATTGTTTGTATGGGTTCCTCTTGTGACGTGGTGGAGGAGACCGTGGATTATCTGGTAGAGCGGGGCGAGAAGGTCGGTCTTATAAAGGTGCGGCTATACCGTCCCTTCTCGGCAGAGCATTTCTTGAGGATTCTACCGCCCACTGTTCAGCGCATAGCAGTGCTGGACCGCACTAAGGAGCCCGGCGCTCTGGGTGAGCCTCTGTACCAGGATGTGACCACAGTGCTGGCCGAAAACGGTAAAGACCACATTCTAGTGGTGGGAGGTCGCTATGGCCTGGGGTCCAAAGAATTTTCACCCTCTATGGTGAAGGCCGTCTTCGACAACCTGGCCGAAGATAAGCCTAAGAACCACTTTACGGTAGGTATCACAGACGATGTGACCTACACTTCCCTGGAAGTCAAAGAATATGTCGACACCAGTCCTAAAGGCGTTTACAGGTGCAAGTTCTTCGGGTTCGGCTCCGACGGGACCGTAGGCGCAAATAAAAATTCCATTAAGATAATCGGGGATCATACTGATCTTTATGCCCAGGGCTATTTTGAGTATGATGCTAAGAAGTCGGGCGGGGTAACTATATCCCATCTGCGGTTTGGGCCCGCTCCTATAAAGTCGGCCTACCTCATAGACCGGGCTGACCTCATTGCCTGCCATCACCCGGCCTACGTGGGCCGCTATGACGTGCTTAAAGGTATAAAAGAGGGCGGGATCTTCCTCCTTAATTCACCGTGGACCTTAGAAGAGATGGAAAAGAAGCTCCCCGCTGCGGTAAAACGGACTATAGCGCAGAAAAAACTAAAGTTCTATAACATCGATGCGGTGAAGATTGCCCATGAGGTGGGCCTGGGGGGCCGTATAAACGTCATCATGCAGGCCGCCTTCTTTAAGATAGCTAATATCATACCGCCCGAGGAGGCCTTGCAGTATATAAAGGAATCTATCCAAAAAACTTATGGAAGGAAAGGCGAAAGCATCGTAAAAAAGAACTGGGCAGCAGTAGACCGGGCAGTGGAGGCCCTGGAGGAGGTTCGCTATCCTGCATCCTGGGCCGAAGCAGTGGACGAGGTAGAAGAGGCTCAGCCTGCACCATCCAATACCGCAAGCCTTTCTAGTGGAGATGGCCGTAAGGGTGCTACAGATAACGAGGAAAGCGAACCGGAATTCGTAAGGAAGGTTATGCGGCCTATGCTGGCCCTTAAAGGGGACGAGCTTCCGGTAAGTGCTTTCACCCCCGGCGGTTTCTTCCCTGTGGGAACCACCAAGTATGAAAAGCGCGGTATAGCTATAGAAATACCCCGCTGGATACCGGAAAACTGTATCCAGTGCAACCAGTGCTCCCTGGTCTGTCCCCACGCGGCCATCCGGCCGTACCTGGCCAAGCCTGAGGATTTGAAGGACGCGCCGGCTACCTTTACCACCATAAAGGCTTCGGGCAAGGAGCTCTCCGGCCTCCGCTTCCGCATCCAGGTGTCCCCCTTGGACTGCACGGGCTGCGGTAATTGCGTAGACGTATGCCCGGCCAAAAATAAAGCCTTAACCATGGTGCCACTGGAGGAGGACGTAGAGGTAGAAAAGGTAAACTATGCCTTCGCAGAAACACTGCCGGAGGTGAAGGTGAATATCAACCCGGCCACAGTTAGGGGCAGCCAGTTCCGCAAACCTTTGCTGGAGTTCTCCGGCGCCTGCGCTGGATGTGGAGAAACACCTTATGTGAAGCTCATCACCCAGCTCTTCGGCGACCGCATGATCATCGCCAACGCTACTGGGTGTTCCTCCATCTGGGGCGGAAGCGCGCCCAGTTGCCCGTACACCGTAAACAATGAAGGTTTCGGCCCAGCGTGGCACAACTCCCTCTTTGAGGATAATGCCGAATTCGGCTACGGCATAGCCCTGGCCGTTCAGGAGCGGCGGGAGGAGCTGGCCGCATTAATAAAGAAAGCTCTAGGCTTTGAACTTACACCTGAGTTTAAGTCCGCCTGCCAGGACTGGCTAGCTAACATGGATGATGCTTCCCTCTCCCGGCAGGCCGGTGACCGTATCAAGGCGCTCCTCGAGCAGGAGACTGCCGCGGCATCCGGTGAACTCCGGAGTATCCTTAAAGCCATCTACGATCTCCATGATTACCTCACCAAGAAATCCATTTGGATCATAGGTGGTGACGGTTGGGCTTATGACATCGGCTACGGAGGATTGGACCATGTTCTGGCCAGCGGCGCTGATGTGAATATCCTCGTGCTAGATACCGAGGTTTATTCCAATACCGGCGGCCAGTCATCTAAGGCTACTCCTACCGGAGCCACAGCCCGCTTTGCCGCTGCAGGTAAAAGGACCCGGAAGAAGGACTTGGGCCTCATGGCCATGTCCTATGGCTACGTCTACGTGGCCTCGGTATGCATGGGGGCAAACCCCAACCAGCTTATAAAGGCTCTGATAGAAGCGGAAAGCTATAAGGGTCCCTCCCTTATCATCGCCTACGCGCCCTGCATAAACCACGGCATCGATATGAGCAAAAGCCAGCGGGAAGCCAAGCGGGCGGTAGAGGCCGGTTACTGGCCCTTATACAGGTACAACCCAGAGCTAGCCAGCAAAGGACAAAATCCCTTTATTCTGGATTCTAAGGCGCCCACGCTGGACTTCCAGGAATTCCTCCGGGGTGAAATAAGGTTTGCTGCCCTTAAGAACATGTTCCCGGACAGGGCCGAGGAGCTTTTCAGGAAGGCCGAAGAAGAAGCTAAGGCAAGGCTTGCTTTGTACCAGAGGCTTGCTTCAACTTTGGATTAACGCTAAGGCGGCGGGAAAATCTTAAAGGCGGCGGGAAAATCTCCGCCGCCATTTCATTTTCTCTTCGCTTCTTCGTATCTTAAAGCTCGCATTCTTTCCTATCGCGGCTAAGGCAAACCCCTTATACAGCCTGGTACACATCTATAGCGGCCTTAAAGGTCAACCGCTGTTACCGGAAAAAGATCAGGGTATCCAAGATGAACAGCGGTATCAAGATGGCCAAGGACCATCCCATGTAACCGAAAAAGCTGGGCATACGGATATTATTTTCTTCGGCAATGGACCGGACCATGAAGTTGGGAGCATTGCCAATGTAGGTGTTGGCCCCCATGAAAACGGCACCGCAGGATACGGCCATGAGCATCTTGGGATCCACCACCCCCAGGGTAGTCGGGACACCGGTAGTAGCCCCCAAGCTTGCGGCAGTAGTTAGAAACACCAAATAGGTGGGTGCGTTATCCAGGAAGCTGGACAAAGCCCCTGTGGCCCAGAAGAAGTGGGCAGCTTTGGTGAGCCCCAGCTCTGCCCCCCGGGCATGCAGGATGGCCAGAGCAGGTATCATGGTCATAAATATCCCTGCGAAAAGGGTGGCCACTTCCTTTATAGGCCCCCAGGTAAAGCGGTTATCCCGGCGGATAATTTGAGGCGTGGTCTTAAGGGAAAGGTAGGCCGCCAAAAGAATAGCAAGGTCCCTGATAAGGTTGACGTAAGGGAGCACTATGGTTTCCTCTCCTATTTTGAGCAGAGGAAAGCCGTAAAGCTCTCCTGTCTTTTGATCGGCAAAGGCTGGGTGCTTGGCCAGAAGGCCGCTTAAAATGACAGACCCGACAATGATACCCAAATAGATAAAATTCTGTAAGCCCTCCAGCCGGAGGGATGTATTTTTATCTGGGGTTCCTGCTGGGATATTTTCCTTGCGGTAGTAATAGGTATCGAGAAGGTAGTACAGGGTTAGAAGGATGACCACGTTAAAACCCATGGGTAAAATAAGCCTCATGGTCCAAAAGAAAGGGACACCCCTCAAAAACCCCAAGAACAACGGCGGATCACCTACGGGGGTAAGGCTTCCGCCGATATTGGAAACGAGGAAAATAAAGAAAATAATAATGTGGGCTTTATACCGGCGCCACTCGTTGGCGCGGATAACAGGCCTTATAAGGAGCATAGAAGCCCCGGTTGTCCCGACCCAGCTAGCTAAAAGGGTCCCTATAAGCAGGAGCACCGTATTAACCTTGGGTGTGCCCCTTAAGGTGCCCCGTAAAATAAGACCCCCGGATACCACAAACAGCCCGAAAAGAAGGATGATAAAGGGCAGGTAGTCGAGGAGATATACCTCTAAAGCATTAAGAAAAGCGATTTCCGGCCCGTAGGCGACTAAGAAGGGTATAAAAAACACCAGCGCCCAAAAAGCGCTCACCTTCCCCATATTATGTTCCCACCAGTGGGCGTTAACCAAAGGACAAATGGCTATAGAAAGAAGTATCCCTACAAAGGGAAGCACGCTCCAGAGGGGAAGAGAATGACCTAATTCCGCTGCCCCCGAGGCCCATGCTGTTCTCTCTCCCCCAAAAAAGGCTAAAAGGAATGCTCCTATAAGTACAGCTACTCGGCGATGCACCTAAATTTTCCCCTCCTTAAAGCTCCCTTAAATCCCTTAAAACCCTTCTCCAAAGCCCCCTTAAAACCCTTCTTCCCTGGCCCACAAGCCTCTCTATCTTTTCTGGGGAAACGGCAGCCCTTCTCTTTTGCCAAGCCCGTCCCCGGTCGCACACTTAAATTAACTTCTTTATAACGCCGAAAAATCCTTCTTATTACCGAAAGTTTTAACTTGTAGCAAGACGGGCTTAAACGTGCTTTACCAAAGCATCATATAAGGCGGCAAAGAACTCGGCCCCGTTCCTGATTACTTTTTCGTCCAGGTCAAAGGTAGAGCTATGGTGCCCGCCGTACACCGGAGTACCAAAGAGCGCGTATAATACCTTGCCACCTCTTTCCTGGACGCGCTTCATCATAACAGTAAAGTCTTCAGAGGCGTTAAAGGGACTCTCCTCAACGATCTCCTCGACCGACGGCAAAGTCCGGGCCACTCCGGCAGCCAGCCTCACCATATCAGGAGAATTGCTCGCGCAGACGGCGGTTCCAGCAGGTTTAACTTCCAGGGCAAGATCATGCATTCTAGCTGCACCCTCCAATATTTGACGGACCCTTTGGACCATATACTCATTTATCTCATCAGTTGCACCCCGGGTTTCGATACGAAGGTAAGCCTTATCGGGAATTACGTTCCAAGCGGTACCAGACTGTAGCACCCCCACATTGATCCGTGAAGCCCCCAGACCGTGCCTGGCAATGGCATAAAGGTTGGTAACAGCAGCACAGGCCCCTAGCATGGCGTTCCTGCCCTCATCAGGGCGCAGGGCAGCATGGGCCGGTCGTCCCGTATATATCACTTCAAAGCGGGAAAGGGCCATGAAACTGTGGACGTTCAAAGCTATCTGCCCTAGCTTCTTTAAGTTAATGCCGACATGGCACCCAAAAAGGTAGTCCAGATCGTCCACCACACCCCTTTCAACCATGGCGGCCGCTCCCCCTAAAATTTCTTCACTGGGCTGAAAAAGAAACTTTACGGTACCTCTAATTTTATCCCTATTTTCAGCAAAATATAGCGCAAGCAGAAGCCCCATGGCCGTGTGCGCGTCATGCCCGCACATATGGGCATAACCTGGAATTTGAGAAGCAAATCCTTCCCGGGCCGGCCGGTGGGAATCCTCACCTGACTCCGTAACCTCATTAGCGTCAATGTCAAAACGAAAACCGATAGCAGGGCCAGGCCTGGTGCCCCGCAGTATTCCCACCACTCCGGTCAACCCGCCTTTAGCCGGTGCCAAAAACTTTTCTTTAGCCCCGGCTTTAAGGGCCCGCTCATATTCCGCTGCTAGTTTTTCAGGAGGTGGCAGCAGCAACCTCTTCCCCGGGGTGATAATGTCCTGGCCCAAGAAGACCTCGTAGCCCCAACTGTACAATTTCTCTGCCACCAGGCCGGTGGCGTAAAACTCCAGCCAAGCGGGCTGCGGAAAGCGGTGCAGGGCACGCCGCCACTGCACAGCCTCCGGATAATGATAAGCGATCGCCTCTTCTGGTCTATGTACGGTACATGGTTTCATATAGTGTCCTCCTTTCCCCGGTTGCAAAAATTGCTGTGCACGCAGGTTGGGTCTTGCCTAGCCTTCCACCTTTCTAGAAAATTTAGGTTAGAAGAAGCTTAAAAATTTCGGGTGTTCCCGAAACGGTGCTTCCGAAACAAGTATGATTTTCCGGCGGTTGAAGCTTTGTCCCTCTTTAGCCCGCAAGCATTTGCCAAGTGCCTCATGACCTCTGCGCCACCACCAGGGCATGAAAATAATGCCGGCTGATTTTCTGGGCAGTTTTGCTTAGGAAGTACCAAAACCTCAAAAAGGGGGAGAAAAAATTGCTTTCCAATTCCCCGGCCAAAATGGGTTTTAGCAAGTGGGAAGTGGATACTCCGGCGGTGGTAGTGGACCTCGCCAAGCTTAAGCGCAACATCCAAGATATGGCTAGCTTTGCTGCCCAGGCAGGGGTTTCCTTGCGTCCTCACGTTAAAGCCCATAAAATGTTGTCCATCGCCCGGCTCCAGCTTAGTGCCGGAGCTTGCGGCCTGGCTGTAGCCAAGCTCGGTGAAGCAGAAGTTATGTTGGAAAGCGGCTGTCAGGACATTTTAGTAGCCAATCAAGTGGTAACTCCAGAAAAAATACAAAGGCTTATACATTTAAGCGAAAAAGCTAAGATAGCCTGCGCTGTAGATAGTGCGGATAATGCTCTGGCTCTCTCGCAAGCCGCTCATTCCCGAGGGAAGAAGATCCCGGTGCTCATAGAAATAGATACTGGCCTACGCAGATGTGGTGTTCTACCTGGCCAACCTGTAATAGATTTGGCTAAAACCGTGGCCAGCCTCCGGGGCTTAAGATTAGAAGGCTTCATGACCCACGCAGGTCATGCTTATGCCGCAAAAAACTTAGAAGAAGTAAAATGGGTCGGGCAAAGGGAAGGCGAAATCTTAGCGGAAATGGCTGAAAAATTGCGCCGGTTAGGGTTGCCCTGCCAGGTGGTGAGCGTGGGCTCCACGCCCACAGCCCGGTATGCCGGAAAAGTACCGGGCGTTACAGAGATCAGGCCAGGAAATTATGTATTTTACGATGCCGTACAGGTAGCCTTGGGTGTAGCCCAGGAGGAACAGTGCGCCCTAACCGTCATAGCCACGGTGATAAGCCGGCCGGATCCTGGTCGCGCAGTTATAGATGCGGGAAGCAAGGTTTTAGCTCTGGATCGGGGAGCCCACGGAACAGCATCTGTCCATGGTTTCGGCCTTATAAAGGGGCATCCCGAGTACGTCCTCGAACGCCTCTCGGAGGAACACGGGATAATCTCCCTTCCCCCAGGGGCGGACTTGCGCATAGGCGAAAAGCTGGAGATCATTCCTAATCATGCTTGTCCGGTAGTCAACTTATGCGACACAGTGGTTGTAACAGAAGAAGATAAAGTAATAGACCTCTGGCCTGTAGAAGCTCGCGGAAAGAGCAGGTAAGCCCGGGGCCTTTGAGCCAAGATAAACCCTGGAACTTTTTAGGCCGCAGAAAAAAAGCCCATGCGCTAAGTTAAAGCACAAGGCGGAAGAAAATCAAAAGCAACAGCCCCGGAATACCTAAGAAGCCGGCAATAAGAACTGTCAACCAATTTAAGGGGATGGTGAAGCTAAAATAGCTCCCTATAAAATTAAAAACCCACAGCAGAAGTAGCCCGAAAAATGAATTTACCGCTATTTTAAAGGCTAGTCTTAAGGGCCTAAGAAGGAGCCCTCCGATAAGATAAAGCAGGAAGCCCAGAAACAGTAAGGCCAGAATAAGCTGTATAGTATCGGCGGCCATCCCTTAGCCACTCCTTGCCCATTTCTGTTGCAGTTCCTTCCATAGATACATATACTTGCGCTCTGCCGCCTGGAGGCGATAGATAGCCTGGTCCACCAGATCCGGCTCACTAACTTCGGCAAAAAGGCTCTGAGCAGCTTCCCACTCCTCCCGCGCCTCCTTTAGGGCGGCAACCAGGGCTTCCAGTTCCGCCAGCCGGGCCTTAAGGGGCACAGGCATAAAAGCCACCTCCCTGGTATCCCTCTGGAAATAGCTTATGCAGGAGGTGGCTAATTCTTGCCTTTTTAATCCATTTCTCGCCGGCCGCTCAAAGCCCTAGCCAAGGTGACTTCATCAGCGTACTCTAGGTCTCCCCCCACGGGAAGACCATAGGCTAGCCGGGTTACTTTAACCCCCAAAGGTTTAAGAATTTTGGCCAGATATAGGGCAGTGGCCTCTCCCTCTACGTCGGCGTTGGTGGCCAGGATCACCTCCTGCACAGTATTATCCTCCAGGCGTTTAAGTAATTCTTTAATGCGCAGTTTTTCAGGGCCGATGCCCTCTGCGGGGGAAAGGGCTCCATGGAGCACATGATAGCGCCCGCGGAATTGCCTGGTCTTCTCTAAAGCCACCAAATCCCGCTCCTGTTCCACCACACATATTACGGAAGGATCCCGGCTTGTATCCTGGCAGAGCTCGCAAGGATCTTCCTGGGTGAGATGGCCGCAGATAGAGCAGTAGCGTATCTTTTCCCTAGCTTCTAAAATAGCCGAGGCCAGGGCCCTGACCTCATCTAAAGGGCTATGCAAAATATGAAAAGCCAGGCGCTGGGCAGTCTTAGGCCCCACACCCGGCAGTTTGTTTAGCTCCTTTATAAGTCGGGCTACAGGCTCAGTATAATAAAGCAAACATATCACTCCCTGGATGGATAAAAACCCTTTAAACCTGCGGCTATCTAGAAGAGGCCAACAAAACCGGCCTAAAAAGCACCTGCAAACTAGAATAAGCCCGGTAGCTTAAATTGCCCGGTTATTTTAGCCATCTCACCGGCGACCATTTCCTGGGACCTCCGCAATGCCTCGTTAACTGCTGCTACTATTAAGTCTTGGAGCATCTCTATATCCTCGGGATCTACAGCCTCCGGACTTATATGAAGGCTTACGACCTCCTGCTTCCCGTTTACCACCACCCGTACGGCTCCCCCACCCGAGGAAGCTTCCACTGTACGCTGGGCCAGCTCCTCTTGAATCTTAGCTAGCTGGCTCTGCATTTTTTGTACTTGTTTCATAACTTTTCCCATATTGCCTATACCCATGCTTCCCACTCCTAATCTTTAATTTCCACTTTGTCCCGCCCGAAATATTCGATAAGCTTTTTAAGGGTAGCCTCCGGAACCTTAGCTTCTTTGACTTCTTCCTGGCCCGTTCCGTCCACCATTACCACTTCTAAAGGGCGACCAAACACCTGCTCTAGGATCTCCTGCACTGCTTGGCGATGGGCAGGCTGTTCCAACATACTACGGTGAAATGTGGCATTGAAGGAAAGAATAAGCCGGGAACCTTCCAGTGCCCAGGGTCTACCCCCTTTTAAATAAGCTTGTAATTGTACGCTCCTTTGGCGAGCCGCCTGTAAAACTTGAGGCCAAAGACGCTTCACTTCTTCTAAAGAAAGAGAGGCCTGCTCTTCCCTTGCTGGCTCAGAAGTTGCCGCAGTTTCGGCTTCGCTCCTTGAAAGCCTTGCCCGCGGTGTCCTAACTTCTGGCTTTAAAGCAGCCTGCGCTTGATTTAAACTAGTCTTCTTCTCCAACTGTTCCAAGCGTTCCTCCAACTTCGCGATCCTTACTTCAAGTTCTTGGCCGTCCTCGGAAACCTTGTCCATTATCACCCCCAAAAGGGCCATCTCCAGAGATATCCGGGGCTGGAAACTGTACCTTAATTCTCCTGCCGCGCTTTGCAGTTTTTCTATCACCCGAAAAAGCCGCCTAACCTCTAAAGTAGGGCCTAGTTCTTGGGCTAAGCCAGCCGTTTCCTCGGGCAAATTAACTAGCTCCTTTAGGGCAGGATCTAGGCTTAATAAAAGGAGGTTACGGCACCAATCTAAGAGCTCCTCCAAAAGCCTCCGCGGTTCTATCCCTTCCCGTAAAACCTGGTCTACTACATGCAAAATGCTCTTAGCATCCTCACTAAGGAGGGCTTTTACCAGCTCCTTTAAAGTATCCTCCCGGGGTACTCCAAGGAGGCTAGCCACCTGTTCGGCAGTAATCCGGCCCTGGGTAGAAGATAAGATCTGATCAAGAAGGCTTAAAGCATCGCGCAGTCCGCCACCTGCCTTCCGGGCCAGAAGCTTTAAAGCCCGGGGCTCTATTTCTACATGGCTAGCCTGAACCACCTCTTGTAGCCTCTTAAGTATGGTATCCACCTTTAAGGCCTGAAAGTCAAAACGCTGGCAACGCGAAACAATAGTGGGCAAAACTTTGCGCGGCTCAGTAGTAGCTAAAATAAAGATGACGTGAGGTGGTGGCTCTTCTAAAGTTTTCAAGAGGGCATTAAAGGCTTCGGTAGTAAGCATGTGGACTTCATCAATTATATAGACCTTATATCTCCCCTCCACAGGTCCCAGTTGGACCCCTTCCTTAAGTTGCCGGATCTCATCTATTCCCCGGTTGGAGGCGGCATCTATTTCGAGCACATCCAAAGATAACCCCTCGGTTATACGGCGGCAATTGGGGCAGGAATTACAAGGCTCCCCATCCTGGGGCTCTATGCAGTTTGCGGCCTTAGCCAAAATTTTAGCCGTACTGGTTTTCCCCGTTCCACGCGGGCCGCAAAATAGATAGGCGTGTACCAGGCGGCCTGTCCGTACGGCATTGCGTAAGGTAGAGGTAATATGCTCTTGGCCTACCACTTCCTGGAATCTCTGGGGCCGCCATTGACGATATAGGGCCATATACTGGGGCATTCCTTTTCCCACCGCCCTGCATACAGAAAAAGGGCTTCATCCCCTTAGGAAGCCCTTATCCCCTGTATTAACTAGATAAACCGTTAATTGAGATAGACCGTGCACCCACTGTTGAACCTGGCCTCCGGGCGTTACCGGTGCCGGTAACTCCAGCCAGGCGCTCCTGCGGCACCCGAGATGGCTCACTTACCGCTGCTTCCTTCCGGACCTGACGGGGTTCATGAGTTCTCGCCGCGCAGGACCCGGCTTTCCTCATCCCTAACACCGGGCAGTCCCCACAAACCGGGCCCGCCAGTGGGAATTCGACCCCGCTATAGCGGATTGCGGGTTACAGGGCACCGCTACCTCCCCGTCTAGCACGGTCCATCTGGCAAAATATATAAAAAATGGCGGAGAGAGCGGGATTCGAACCCGCGAGACAGGCTTTCAACCCGTCTACTCGCTTTCCAGGCGAGTGCCTTCAGCCAGCTCAGCCATCTCTCCGCGCTGATAGCTGCCTTATGCCTCCTGCTACCTACGCCAGCACCGGAACATTGAAAAATAACTGGCGGAGAGAGTGGGATTCGAACCCACGAGGCGGGTTTTACCCGCCTACTCGATTTCGAGTCGAGCGCCTTTATCCACTCGGCCATCTCTCCGTGAAGTATCTAACGGAGAAACCCTCTAACCCTCTCTCCGCAATCTCCGGAAAAACTCCTGGAGGAGCGACCGGCATTCTTCTTCCCGTACCCCGGATATTACCTCCACCCGGTGGTTGAGGCTGGGGTGCTCCACCAGGTGAAACACCGAATCGACAGCTCCTGCCCGTACATCCGGAGCGCCATACACCAGGCGCCTCACCCTTGCCTGGACCAGCGCTCCCGCGCACATGGGGCACGGCTCAAGCGTAACATATAGCGTAACTTTATCCAGGCGCCATGTATTTAATTTTCTTGCCGCCTGCCGTAAGGCCAAAACTTCGGCATGCGCTGTCGGATCTTTTTCCGTCTCGCGGCGGTTATGGGCGCTGGCCAGGACCTCGCCGTCCTCCTGCACCACCACAGCCCCTACCGGAACTTCTCCTAGTTCTAAAGCCTTTCTTGCCTCTGCTAAGGCCAGCCCCATATAAAAGTTATGATCCACCGGGCGCGGAATTACTCCTCCCTGCCCGTGTATATCCATGGTGCGCCCGGGGGGACTCGAACCCCCGGCTCGCGGTTTAGGAAACCGCTGCTCTATCCTTCTGAGCTACGGACGCACTCTAAAAATCAATTAATAAAATGGCGCGCCCGGGAGGACTCGAACCTCCAACCTCCTGGTTCGTAGCCAGTTACTCTATCCCATTGAGCTACGGGCGCTCGCCTTAAACCCTTTTTATAAGCTGGCAAATACTATTGTAACAAATGAAACTGACATCGTCAAGGAGCAAAAGGGCTGGAAGCATCCCCCTGGGATACTTCCAGCCTATGGCGGAGAGAGCGGGATTCGAACCCGCGGTACAGGCTTTGAGGCCTGTACAATCGCTTAGCAGGCGACCGCCTTCGACCTACTCGGCCATCTCTCCACGCATCCCCTGGCGGAGGGAGTGGGATTTGAACCCACGGTGCCCTGGACGGGCATCACCGGATTTCAAGTCCGGCTCCTTAAGCCGCTCGGACACCCCTCCGCGCAAGCCGCATTATCAATATACCACAGTATGCCCTTTAAGTCAAACCTCAAGGAAAGTAAGAAGCTGTCAAGTAGTCCTAGGTAATTTTTTTGTTGTTTTTCCTCCAATGGTAAATGGGTATTTATGTATCGTATGCTAGTAATTGGCATAGCAAGAGTATATAACATCTACCAAATACACCCTCTGTTAAAACAGTCGCCGGTAGCTCAGCCGGCCTACCACTTCGGCTAATTTTTGAGCTAATTCGCTATCCCCCGAAGTCAAAGAAATAGAAGCACGACACCAATCTCCAGGCTCCCTGTAAGGTAACCCTTCGGTTTCCTTCCTCGCCCAGTAGCCATTGTAAATATCCTTCTCCGCAGCTTCCTCTACCCCCGGCTCCGGTGGCCCAGAAACTCGGGTCATATCCAATAAGGTCCCATTCCTTAAAGCACACCTGACCCGCGCAAGATTAAACGCCCCCTCCTTGCTCCAGGAGGAACCTCGATGCTTAAACCGCCGGGATATGGTGTGCCCTACGTTGGGCTCGATTATCCCTAACCCCCGCGTAACTTCCGGTACTTCTTTCCCCCTCTCCCGCCAGTCCTTTATCCCTTCCCATACGCTGTTCATTAACTCCTGAAATCCCCTTATGGCTTCCTTCTTCTTGGGCTCCCCCTCTTCCTCTATAAGCTTCTGAAGAAGTAGGTTGAACCCTTGTCTGTCCCCCTTCTTAAGAGCCCCCCTTACGGCTTTCTTGGTCTGTGGCTCCTGCCCCCAAAGCCGGGTAAGGTCCCTCTCTAGGTGAAAACGACAGTATTGATACTCCGCCCCTATAAGGTCAGCCCCTTCCCTTACCCATCCCGCACCGTCTCCTCCTACTATAACCCGCCGGCAGCCCTCTAGGTCATATATCCTCCTTAAATGACGCTCTAAGGCTGCCCAAAATTCTTCTCCACTGCCCCCATGTACAAAGTAATAGGGATTCTTAAGATGTGCCTCCCCTGTGTATTCGTCTATCTCCCACCCCTCATAAACTACGGCTACCTTTAGTTCAAATTTCTCTTTCCCTTTCTTTCTCTTCCTCCTCTTCTTCCCTTTCTTTTCCCCCTTCCGCCGTTGTTCACTAAGTAGTGCCCCATCTACTTCTATGACTAAAAGGGGCACTTTCTTCTCCCCTTTGTCGTCTAGCCCCGTCGGCCTATCCCATTTACCTAGGTGTTCCCCTGTCTGTATGACGTATTGCCTTATGGTTTCATGGCTTATGCTTACCCCTAATATTTCTTCTAGGGCTTCTTGGGCTTTGCGATAGGACATCTCTGTCGCCAGCGCTACCCCTAGTTCTATAAGCCGCGGTGATATCCTCCCCACTCTGTTTAGCCCCAAAAGTTCATCAAGTAGGTATACGTAGACTACTGCCCCGCTCGCTAGCCGCTTCTTGTAGTACCTCCTCTTGTAGGTAATGACCCCTAAGCTGGTGATTATCGTCCTCTCTTCTATGCATACTATCTCCCAGCCCGCCCGTTTTAGTGAGCGTGCCAATGCTTCGTCTATGTATTCTAAAAGGGCTCCAATGGTCTGACAGAAGGTTTCTGCTACCTTCCTAAAAATTTCTCTCTCGAAGGTATTGAAATCCATCCCGTTGTTGATTACATTGAGTATAAGGGCTTGTGTCCAGGAATGGTTTAATAGATTATCGTTTCCGCCCTTTATATCAGTTAGGTCTACTACATTAAAGCATGTGTTCATGGGAGAACCTCCTTTGGTTACGTTTATTTCGGTTTTTCCCTTTACCATTGGAGGTTCTCCCTTTTTTCGTTTTTTCCTGCTCCTATGGTAATCTATTCCTTTTACCTAGATTTATTTTACTGCTACTTTACCTGACATTTTCATTGACGCTTGACACGGCGTTTTGGTCGCATCCCTAAAGGAGCTTGCCGCTATGACCGGACTCTCCCCCAGAGGCATAATATATGCGGTAAAGGAGCTAGAAAAGTCTGGCCTGATACTCGTTGCAAAATTGCGGATAAACGGAAGGATTCGCAACGGGTACATAGCATTTCCTTTAAACGCTCCTCTTTGTGGTGAGCCAACTCAGCAGCAGGAACGCATCCGCCTTGGTCTGTCCCGGCTGGCTGTACAACTGAATGGTACTGGGCTCCAGTCCCCCAAAACACCCAAATCCGACATGAATATACGGTTCCTTTCTTCGTCTTCTCTGGCAAAACCTGGTGAAACTGTGATAGATTTGTCCAAATTCTTCCCTACTCGGAAATATATGGCGGTTAGCAACGCAACTATGGAACGCATCATGAACGCCTTGGCCGCAGTGGTAGCCTATGCCAGAAAACACACCATAAGGAACCTAGAGGCTATCCTGGTTGCGGCCATCACGCGCGCATGGAGAGCCGCTGCGAAGGTAGTGGCGAAAGTAAAAGCGCTCTTGACCTCGCGTATAACCAGAAGCTACGACAAATACCGGGAACTCTATCGTCTTGTCAGCGAAGAAGAAGCTGAAAGGAATAAAGCAGCCTGTAGACCGCCGGACCCGGAACCAGAGGACAAATACAGGGAATTATATCGCCTCTCTCCCGTGGACTCCTGACCAAATTTACACCGCAAAAATGCAATAAAATGATTGCACTTTTTGTGTCTGTGGAATAAAATTTTTGGTGAGAATAGTATTAGGGGGCGGGAAGATTGACCATAGTTTCCCGCGCCCAGGTCCTACTCTTCCTGGTCGAAGCTAAAAAGCTAATTGCTGAAGGAAAGTGGGATCTAGTTCCACGAAAAAAGAATCTGGATACCCTGGCTCTTCTGGGATGGAATGACGCAGTCCTGATAGACTTCTTGAACTCTCTAGTGCCTGCAAATTACGTGTCCGGACCCGTTGCAGATAGAGATATACCGGGGGAAGACGTGTGGACCTTTGGGGCGGAAATAGAGGGTGAGGAATATTACATAAAACTTAAACTGAAAACTAACCAGCAGTTACTCTGCCTTTCTTTCCATAAGGCAGAGTATCCCCTGAAGTACCCGTACAGGAGGTGAGGTATATGGCATATAAGAACGGGTACTGCCCTACTTGCGACGCTGAGAGGGAACTCGAAATTAAGGTGGTCGAGCAAACTTTTCCCGTACGGGGCGAGCCGATAAAAGTCGAAGCCGAAGTAGCATTTTGCACCGTATGCGGGGAGGAAGTGTTCGACCGTGAGCTGGATTTTTCGGCTCTTGAGCGGGCCTATGCCAAGTACCGGTGGCTTAAAGACATTCCTGCGCCCGCTGAAATAATAGCTCTCCGTAAAAAGTACGGACTCGGGCAACGGGCTCTGGCTAAGCTCTTGGGATGGAGTCCGGCTACCGTCTACCGCTACGAAAAAGGAGCTATACCTGTCCCGGCTCATGCGGAAATGCTGAAAAGGTTAGCTGATCCGGAAGAGATGGAAAAGCTGCTCGAAAAAAGGGCCGATAGACTAACACCCCGAGAGTATGCGCGGGTTAAGGAAAAAATAAAATTTCTATCCGAAAATGAACAGCGGCCAATAGCGTTGAGTCTTATAGAGAAGTGGGCCAAGCACCTATCCGTCGGCCTGGAAAGTGGCTTCCGGAGGTTCAATTTCGAGAAGCTATTGAACATGATTTTATTCTTCGCCGGTAAAAGAGGGCTTTCTAAGATCTCTCTAATGAAACATCTATGGTATGCTGACTTCCTCCACTTCAAGACGCATAGCGTTTCTATAAGCGGAGCCCGTTATGCGGCTCTTCCCTATGGTCCGGCCTTAGAACAGTGGGACTTGTGCCTCAAAGCCGCAACGGAAACCGGCTCTGTCTCCATAGAGCCTGTATTCATTGGGGACTGGGAAGCGGAAGTAGTCAAGGCTGAGGCTGACTTTGACAGAAACGTATTTTCTCCCGAGGAACTGGCAACCCTTGAAGAAGTAGCTATCCGCCTGAGCGGATTTAATGCCGAAGCCTTAAGTAAGATGTCCCATAACGAGGACGCATGGAGGCTAACTCCCAAAAACAAAATAATCTCTTACGAGTATGCCCTGAGTCTTCACTGGCCGCCCGAGAGTTAACCTTACAAGGACTTCTCGATAAAATTTTATTTTTTCGCTCCGGTGGCCTAGCCCGCTGCCACACTTAAAACCCTCGGAGCCACGGTCGGGGCGGCCATCTTTAACAGCGGTAAGCAGCAGGAAGGCTTTCGCCCTCCTGCTGCTTTGATTTTAGGGAGGCTCTGGCCTTCCGGCTGCTTCCCCATTATACGCCGCCCTGGGCCTTATGCTGTCAAGGCTGGCCCTTACGGGCCACCGCCTGCGGCGGCTTGCGGCCTTGACAGCGGTCCAGGGCGGCTGTAATTCCACAACCGAGGCCGGAAGGCCAAAGGCCGAAGGCCAGAAACAAAAGCCAAGGGAGGAGAGACTATGGCGTTTGACGTAGTCGAATTCGCTAACAGCCGGGACCTGGGTGCATACGAGTTCGACCCAGAAACTGGAAAGACCTACTTCCTTATAGGGAATGTAACCCTGGAGGGCAAATGGTATCGCCACCTAAAAGTATGGCTAGAAATCGCCGGGAGACCCGCATGGGAGAGTCCAAATGCGGAAAAAGTAGCCGAGTGGCGGCATAACGACATTACCGAAGTGGGTTTTGCTTATGAGCCTGACCCGCGAGCGGTAAAGCAGTATGTGGCTGTCTACGCAGTTCCTAAGGATGTAGTGGTCAAGGTGGTCTTTCAAAAGCAGCGGAACGGAAAGGAGTGGAACGCGATATTTGTGAAGAACGGCAAAAAGGTTAATGGTAGTGAGTACGCCCGCCAGAAATTCGATGGGAAGTAGGAAATGCCTGGGGAGGTCTCCTACGCCTCCCCATCACCTTCAAAATACTGGTAAACGGTCAACCTATAGTGTATAATGGGTGCCAGGAGGGATTATCACCGTGGCCGAGGTTATTATACATCGCTTAAACAGCAGCGAGCAATATTTGTTAAAGCGCTGCTGTGACCTTATCCGGGAAGTGGTTCCCAATGCCACCATAATCCTTTATGGTTCCCGGGCCCGGGGAGACGCCGGACTGGAGTCGGATTATGATCTGCTGGTACTTACAAAAGAGCCTGTAGGCTGGCACATTGAAGACGCCATACGTGAAAAGCTGTACCCGCTGGAACTAGAAACCGGGGCTGTTTTCTCAATAGCTGCCTTCAGTGAAGAAGAGTGGAATTCCCCCCTCTACCAGGCCATGCCTTTCAGTCAAAACGTAAGGCGGGAAGGTATTGTACTGTGAAGGAAGAGCTCAGACAATTGGTCTTGTACCAGATGGAACGCGCCAAGGAAGCAATAGAAGAAGCAGAACTCCTTTTCTCCAAAGGCCACATCCGCACTTCTGTTAACCGGCTCTATTATGCCTGTTTCTATGCAGCTTCCGCTATCTTGCTGGCTAAGGGATATTCCTCATCCAAGCATTCTGGTATTCGGTCTCTTTTCCATCAGAAGGTGGTCAAGGCTGGCCTGGTGAGCCCTTCAGCCGGGCCTTTATATAACAGGCTGTTTGACGCCCGGCAGAAGGCCGATTATGCAGACCTCGTTAACTTTGAGGCTAGTGATGTTGCTCCCTGGTTTGACGAAGTTAGATCCTTAATCAACCAGATTGAAAATCTTGTAGCGAAAGAAGTCGGCAACTGTATTTAGCCAATACAGTCCGGTGAAGCAAAAAGCCGGGCGTTGCGTTTTTATAGAAGCCACTCTAGAGGGCCTGCAGATGCGGGCCTTCTTGATTCTTGAAGGGAAGGTGATACGCGTATGCTATATTCCCCTAACGGATCCCCGAGGTTAGTAGCCGTAGACGTGGACTACGGCTTTACGAAGGCCGTGTCCAGTAATGGGTCGAGGGCGTGCTTCCCGTCCGTGGTGGCCTTTGGTGGTAGCGATACCCTCGGGTTGGAGAACGTCCTGGGCGGTAGCCAGCCCGGCCACAGGGTG
>Ga0080004_1069419_pt1 | contig 94103 bp, 85 predicted proteins | sample WasSprMetagenome_FD_69207 | JGI IMG/M metagenome (GOLD analysis project Ga0080004, IMG submission 69207) | Sulfidic aquatic microbial communities from Washburn Spring, Yellowstone National Park, USA - WS (SPADES assembly) (version 2) | ecosystem: Environmental > Aquatic > Thermal springs > Hot...
AAATGCCTTTGATTCATCCCTTCCTTAACTTCGCCCTCGTGGTAATTTGGTTGCCATCATGTATGATGCCTCATGAGGGTTTGAATGTAAAGGGTTCTTGTCACCAACCTCTTTGCGCTAACCTTTCTTCCTCACGAAGCTTCCTTATGTCAATCCCTGCCATTGCTTCGCCCAAACCTCGAGATACCTTGGCGAGTATCTCAGGACAGTCGTAGTATGTGACCGCATCAACTATAGCCTTCGCCCTCTTGTATGGATCTTCGCTCTTGAAAATGCCTGAGCCAACAAAAACTGCCTCTGCTCCAAGTTGCATCATCAAAGCTGCATCTGCAGGCGTAGCTATCCCTCCCGCTGCAAAGTTAGGAACTGGAAGCCTGCCTGTCTCAGCCACCTCAAGAACAAGTTCGTATGGCGCACCCAACCTCTTTGCCTCTGCCATCAACTCTTCCCTCGGAAGACTTTGCAACCTTCTAATCTCGTCCATAATCGCCCTCATATGCCTAACTGCCTCAACAACATTCCCAGTCCCCGCCTCACCCTTCGTGCGAATCATAGCTGCCCCTTCTGCTATCCGCCTTAACGCCTCTCCCAAGTCCCTCGCACCACAAACAAATGGCACCTTAAAACGATGCTTATCTATGTGATGCATTTCGTCTGCTGGCGTTAAGACCTCGCTTTCATCAATGAAGTCGACGCCAAGCGCTTCAAGTATTTGGGCTTCCACAAAATGCCCTATACGGCATTTAGCCATAACAGGTATTGAGACAGCTTCCATTATCTCGATTATCTTCTCAGGGTCTGCCATCCTCGCCACTCCTCCTGCAGCCCTTATGTCCGCAGGCACTCTCTCAAGCGCCATTACTGCAACCGCTCCAGCTTCTTCAGCTATCTTCGCTTGCTCAGCATTCGTGACATCCATGATTACACCGCCACGAAGCATCTCAGCCAAACCAACTTTCACCCTCCATGTAGCCTTATCAATCGGCATACCTTTATCGCCTCCTCAAGCGAGAGAGTTTCATCACTTATAGAGTATGATGCAGGCAGGTTCGCTTTCAAGTCCATAGCATACTCGTTCCTTCCTCAAGACTGCTCACATGAGCGGTAAGTTGCATCACCTCTTCGTAGAACTTCTCATCGTAGTCCCTTGTGCGTATAACTACGGGCATTGGCACTGCATGCCCTATGACGAGAGCTTGTTGTTTTGTTTCCAAGCTCGCAAGGATGCTCCTCAGACCAGAGCTGTTGCTCACGCCTGTAAGGACGGCTGAGATGTCTTTTTCATCATTCAGCTGTGCCACGATCTTTGTCCCTATCTGTGACATTATCTCGTCATCGATATCCGACGGGCGCTGATCAACGATCAACAGGCTCACATAGTATTTGCGCATCTCCCTCGCTATCGTCCCGAAGATTGTTTGCCTTGCAGCGTTGGGGTTGAGGAACTTGTGAGCTTCCTCTATGACGATGATCAACTGTTTTGGTTCATCCTTTGGGTCTTGCGTTGCAAGGTAGCGCTCAGTCTGCTTAACATATTCCTCGTGTATGCGCCTTGAGATTATGTTTGAGACGAGGAGGTAACAAAGCATGCTTGATTGCTGACCGAACTCAAGGACGATGTGTTTGCCTTCACGGAGGTATCTCATGATGTGCTCAATAGCATCAACCTCTGGGCGCTTGTCTGACTTCACAAGGAATGGGAACCGCTCAAGCCTCTTGAGCTTCCTGTAGAGTGCAGCTATTGATTCTGGGTGTGCACCAAGCTCTTCAGCGAATGTCTTCAGCGGGAATGGATCATCAGAATCTGGTGAGCGGTCACCTCGTGCGAGCAATTCCTCAAGCCAGTGCGCATGATACTTTGCGTAGATCAAGTAAGCTGCTTCAATCGCTGTTGTGTGGAGACGCAGTTCATCTTGCAGTGGTGCTATGTCTTCAACCTGAATGCAATCAAAAGGTATGAAGACTTCAACATCTGGTGCAACGCCCCTGCGACGAGTTGACTGTGGGTCAAGGCTGAATATGGCGACTTGGTTACCAAAGAGCTGTTTCAAGCCTTTAACGAATGTCCTCCTACCTTCCTCAGCTTCCTTCTGACCTGACCAACCATATTCGCTATGCATGTCAAAGATGAGTGTTACAGCGATGCCACTCCTTATGAGCCCGCAAAGGACAAGCCTTGTTAGGAATGTCTTTCCAGTTCCAGTCTTCCCGAATATGCCAGTTGAGCGCTCAACGAAGCGCCTTAAGTCAATGCACACTGGCGTCTCCATATCAAGCGGTGTGCCTATGTTGAAATAGTGCTTGTCTTCGGACTCGCTCCCAAATATACGGCTCACATCTTCTTCAACCGCTTCATACACTGGTGAGAAGTGTGGCGGTATGCTCTTAACAGGGCTGGGTGAGACTTTGGCTTTAGTCTGTTTCCTCGGTAGCGTCAACATCGGGCGAAGCGTGACTGTGACATATGTGCTTGTTCCACTGAGCACATCTCGCATTATCTTCTCGTCGGGTGATGGCGGATTTTCCAAGATGCTGTGGTGCGTTGCATCAAGACGCACATCGGTTATGAGTGAGAAGAAATCAAACATGTCGCCTTCAACTACGACGAACTTGCCCGCCTTTATCTCCTCTGGGGAAACATCGGGGTTGAGCTTCATCTCCAACCCTTCAACAAGGGAACCCTTCGTTATGAGCCCAAGTTGCTTTCCCCTCTTTGGCTTCGGCTTCTGTCCGTCATCTGGCTTGCGCATACTTAATCACCTGTTCGCAACACCGAAGGCGTCATCAAATGCCGTCGATGAAACGCCCACAACTCATGATGGAGCGCTCATCAAGTTCCTCCTTTATTCGTTTCATCAGCGAGTGCGTTTTCACACTGCGTCCCCACACTGGCACTAACTGCTTGATGTGCGATGGTATGCGCTCAATAAAAATATTGCCACAAAACGATTCAGCAACTCCGACGAGATGCCATGCCAGTTTGACCGCCACATCATCGGGACATTCGACAACACTCGCATAGAGGATGCCATCAAGTGGGTGCGATATGAGCTTCGTTTTAGCGATGCCAAATCGATTGGATGCGTTCTTCACTTCTTCACGAATGCGAATGAAATGTGTTGGGTTGAAAGTCAGCCTCACATGCATCTTCGCATTCGGCGCTTGTTGGAGGGAGCGCAATATGGAACGGATGCCTTTTGCTTCTTCACCATCGGCGATGTTCGCTAAAATGGCGCCATGCTCAACGCTGGCTGTTTTGAGCAAGTCAATTTGATAGTTGACGGCTTCGCGGAAGTCGTCAAAGCCGATGAAGAGGAGGAACATCTCATGTTGCTCATGAGCGCTCTTCAAGATGTTAGCCAACTGAGGTATCTCGCTCATGTCACATTCAAGAACCATGACAGTGCTCGGTTGAAGTTCGCCAAGGACGATGTAACGCATCATCACCTCAACGCAGTTTGTGTCCTTGAGCAAAAGCGTAGCTATGGCGCTGTGCTCAGGCAGTGGGAGGAGACGGAAAGTGGCATGGGTTATAACGCCGAGCGTTCCATAAGAACCAGCATACAGCCTTACCATATCATAGCCAGCCACATTCTTAACCACCTTCCCACCAAACCTCGTCAGCTTGCCATTCGGTTGCATGACACTCAAGCCAATCAGCCAATCCCTTACAGCACCGTATCCAAAGCGCATCGTCCCAAACGCATTCGTTGCCACAACGCCACCAACTGTGGCTATGTCGTCCTGTGGGGGGTCAACCGGCAGGAAAAGCCCGTGCGAGTTAAGTAGCGCTTGAAGGGATTGCATGCGCACACCTGCCTCAACCGTCACCACCATGTCAGAGGGCGAAAATTCAACCACCTTCCCGAGCCCCGTCATATCAATGGCGACATCAAATCCCTTCGGGGGGTTGCCAATGTGAATTGCGGTGCCAGCCCCAAACGGTATCACCTTGAAGTCGTTCTCGAAAGCGACCTCAAGTATGTCGCTCAACGCTTCAACTGATTTAGGCTTTATAGCTACCTTCGGCGTAACGCCGTCAACTGCGTATCGTTCCAATCGCTCACAAACCTCCGCATCACGAATATGCTCAAACTTCGCCATGATGCTATCTACAGCCATTGCCACTCACCTTGCTCTAATGCGCTCACCTTATGGCATGATATCACATGGTCTGTTAGATGCACCACATTTTTGTCGCCTTGATGCTGTGCGGTTGCGACAGAATTTATGATGGCTAACTAAGCCGATCGTGGTTGCATGAAACTTAACCATCAGGAAGGTGAGGGGAGAGGTGACAAGGACACTTTTGGTTGGCATCTTTCTTGTTGCAGTGCTAACTGTTGTGACAGTCGTTTACATCGTCACTCGCCGTCCCAAAGCGAAGGTGAAAGAAGAGATACCGATGGTTGATGTGGTTGTTGCGAACTCATATTTGCCTCAAGGTCACCCTATCACAGCGAGGCAAATTGAGCTCAAGAAGATTCCAATGACGCAAGTCCCTCAAGATGCTGTCAGGAAGGTTGAGGAAGCCGTCATGCGCATACCGATTCAACCAGTCGCTCAAGGCGAAGTGCTACGCAAAAGCATTCTCCTTGTTTCGGGTAGCATTGCCCGAGGCTATCAAGTTCCAGTTGGCAACAGGGCTATCGCCATCTACCTCAGAGCGCACGAGTCAACCGCTGACATAGTCATGCCGGGTGACATCGTTGATGTTTTTGCAGTCTACGAGTTCACGAGCGCAACTGGTGCAAGGTTGACTCGTAGCAGTTTGCTCGCGCAAGCTGTCAGGGTGCTCTCCGTTGACGAGATAGTCGAAACTGGCGAGGCAACACCGGTGCGTGTGACGGAAGCTCAAGGGACACAGCAACAGCAAACTGAACAGCAACAATCGCAGGCTACATCGCTAACTCGCAAACCTCAGGTGACGATGAGGCGGGTTGTTTTGAGCGTCACTCCAACTCAAGCCCAAAAAATACTGAGCGCCATCCACGCTGTGAACGCGAGGATTGATATCGCTATCAGAAACGAGACCGATACATTCATGATCCCAGTCGTTGAGGAGCAAAGGAAGGTTCAGGTCAGCTCTGTGGCACCGATAAAGCGCGTCGCTAAGCCACAAGCAACACCAAAGAGACAGATCATAACCGCTGTGAGTGTTCCAGCTGTCCCACCAGTTAGGACGATCACAGTCTATCGCGGGACTGAGAAGGAAGAGGTTGTTCTCCCGCGCTAATTCACAAACTGTGGCAGGTGTGAGTGAGGAGATGTCCAACGGTTATACTCGTCCACCTGTAACGGTGCTCCTTGGGCTCGTGAGGCGAGAAGATCAAGCCATATTCAAAGCTGCAACTCGCCTCCCAAACCTTGAGCGCCAACTGCGAATAGTTGGGTTGGCTACAACGGCAACAGCGCTGCTCGATTTGGCGAGCATCAAAGCCCCAGATATCATCGTCATAGACGCAGATGTGCCAGAGCTGAATGCCATAGCCATCGCGAGGGAACTCATAGACAGGCACTCCGATGCAGCCATCATTTTTGTCTCGGACGAGGAATCGCCAGAGAAAGTCGACGAGGCAATGAGGGCAGGCGTTGAGGAATATTTTGTGAGACCGCTTGATGCAGAGCTCGTCGCAAAACACCTCATCGAGATAGCGGAGGTTGTTGAGAGGAGGCGGACGAAGAAGGAGAAAGAGCATGTAACTGTGGAGCCGATAGAAGAGGAGTATCTGCAAAAGTATCGTGTTATAGCTCTGACAGCTGCGAAGGGCGGTGTTGGCAAATCAACGATAGCTGTAAACCTCTCAATAGCGCTCGCTCAAGAGGCGAAGGCGAAAGTGGCGCTGGTTGACTTGCACATCGGTGATTGCGCAGTGCTTTTGAATGTCAATCCGAGGCTTAGCTTGCAAAGGCTCCCAGAACAGCTTGATGAGATAGATGCGACTCTATTGCGTCCATATGCAGCAACTCATGAGAGCGGTGTTTCAGTTTTCGCGTCGGCAACGAATGTGAGCGAGGGTCTGCCAGAGCCATTGAGCTTTGAGAAAGTGGAAAAGCTTGTTGAGGTTTTGAAAGGGGAGTATGACTACATCGTGCTGGATGCCCCAGCTGTCACTTACTCAAGTGACTTGGCTCTTTTCGCCCTCGCAGACATCATCGTCGTCATCACCGTCCCGTGGGATGTGCTATCGCTCAGGGTCACTGCAGCGTTGATAGAGGCGCTTCGAAGAATCTACAATGTCCATGAGAAGGTGCGCATAGTCGTGAACAGGGCACAACAGAAGGTCACAACTGAGGTGCCAGACAGCAAGATAGAAGAGCGCTTAGGCATGCCGATATGGGAAAAGATACCGAACGCAACGAGCATCATCATAAGCTCAATCAACAGCGGGATGCCTTTTGTCATCTCACATCCAAACAGCGAAGTAAGCATCGCTGTGAAGAGGCTTGCCCGCAGACTTGCTGGTTTGCCAATTCAAGTGCAGAAGCAAAAGCGCTTCTTGTTCTTCTAAGACCACAACCCACCTTCGTGATAAGCTCAGGTGAGCGGTTTTGTTTTGGCGTAGGAAGTCACTCTCAAATGTCGAGCTTGGAAGGCTCGCCGAAAAGAGGGCGGAGAAGTTCCTCCGTGGTCATGGCTACAAGATACTCCACCGAAACATGAGGCTAAGGCATGGTGAGATTGACATAGTAGCCGACCACAAAGGCACGCTCGTCTTCGTTGAAGTGAAAGCCCGTTCAAGCGACGAGTTTGGGACGCCAGCGGAAGGAATAAACGAGCGTAAAAGGAAGCGCTTGACCAACCTTGCGCTTGAGTATATCGCAAGGTATGAAGACGGATGGCGTGATTGCAGGTTTGATGTCGTCGAAGTTTACATGAGCCGAAACGGTAAGGTGAAGCAAATCAACCTCATACAGGATGCCTTTGATGCACAAGATTAATACGACATGGCTGGTGATGTCAGATGATAAACGCATCAACTAAATTCATCGCCTTGATCGGCGACCCAATAGAGCACTCAATGACGCCCGTGATACAGAACGAAGCGCTTGAGGCGCTCGGCTTGAATGTCAGAAACATCGCCTTCAGGGTTAGGCGCGAGGAATTCAAAGAGGCAGTATATGGCGCTAAGGCTTTGGGCATCTTGGGGTTGATGGTGACGATACCACACAAGGAAACTGCAGCGAAAATAGCTGACGAGCTTGACTGGCTTGCTTCTCTGACTGGGAGCGCAAACTTGCTCCACTTCTGCAACGACAAGATCAAGGGCTACAACACCGACGGGTATGGTGCAAGCCAAAGCCTCAAAAACGCTGGGGTTGATGTGGTCGGTAAGAAGGTCGCCATAATAGGCGCAGGGGGCGCTGGAAGATGCCTTTGTTTCCAGATGCTTTTAGATGGCGCTGATTGTGTCCATGTGTTCAACAGAACTTACGAAAAGGCTCTACAACTCGCCGAAGAGGTAAAGCGAAAGCTACCACACGCAAACGTGTATGCGCATCGGCTGGGTGTGGAAGAGTTGAGAGATGTCTTAAGCAATGTTGACATACTCATCAACGCTACTTCCGTTGGGATGCACCCGAACGAAGACGACACACCAGTTCCAAAGGTATGCCTCCATCGGCACCTCGTTGTGTTTGACATCGTCTACAACCCGCTCGAAACGAGGCTACTCAGAGAAGCAAGTGAAGTAGGCGCTATGACCATAAACGGTGTAGACATGCTCGTCTACACTAATGTGAAGGCGGTTGAGATATGCGTTGGAGTCCAACCGTCGTTTGAGCTGATGAAACAGCGCTGTCTCCAAGAGCTAAGGAAGAGAGCGCTTCATTGAACCTGAGTTGCTCTCGTTCACTCAATCCCTTTCTCAGCCATGAAGACGATCAAATCGGCGACCCGCAATGAGTAAGCCCACTCGTTGTCATACCAAGCTGTCACTTTAGCCATTCCTCCTGGTCCGATGAATGTGAATGCTGGATCGCCATCAACTATCGCTGATGCTGGGTCGCCTTTGAAATCGCTTGAGACACAAGGCTCTGGTTCATAGCGCAATATGCCACCGAGCCCTCCATCCTTCCACGGTGTCTTCTCGGCTTCCTTGAATGCTTCATGCAGTTCCTCGGTCGTTATCTTCTTGCTGAGGACGCAGTTCAGATCAATCACCGACACTGTCCCGACTGGGACGCGCAGCGCAACTCCGTGTAGCTTACCTTTAAGCTCTGGTATGACAAGGTGTATTGCCTTTGCAGCTCCAGTGGTAGTTGGGACAATGTTGAGCGCTGCTGCCCTCGCCCTCCTCAAATCCCTATGGACGAGGTCGAGGATGCGTTGATCATTCGTGTATGCGTGAACGGTTGTCATCAAACCGTATTCAATGCCGAACTTCTCATGGAGCACCTTGCAGACAGGTGCGAGGCAGTTTGTTGTGCATGATGCATTTGAAACGATGTGGTGCTGTCTTGGATCATACATGTTGTGGTTGACTCCGAGGACGAGCGTTATGTCTTCGCCTTCAGATGGAGCTGTGATGATGACCTTCTTTGCGCCTGCATCGAGGTGCTTTGCAGCAGATATTCTCGTCTCACCCTTCTCGGGGCGCGTGAACACTCCCGTCGCCTCAACAACTATGTCGATGCCAAGGTCACGCCAAGGTAGCTTCTGGGGGTCTTTCTCAGCAAACACTTTTATCTCCTTACCGTTGATGACCAAAGAGTCATCCTTAACCGATACTTCCCCTTGGAAGCGCCCGTAGTTGCTATCGAACTTGAAGAGGTGCGCGTTAGTCTTCGCATCCGCAAGGTCGTTTACAGCGACGAGCTCAACATCGTTCGGGTAGACTTCGAAAATGGCTTTAGCCACTTGCCTCCCTATGCGCCCAAATCCGTTTATAGCTACCTTGACAGCCACCTTCACTCACCTCCATTTAAAGGCTTGTGCTCTTTGGTATTGTAGCGTTTGCGCGCTGCATCTCTCTATGCTGAATGAAGCAGTCCCAACCCCTCTCCTTCAACCAGTTTGCCAAAACCTCAGCAATGGCAACCGAACGATGCCTACCGCCTGTGCATCCGATTGCAATTACTAAGTATGACTTGCCTTCACGAACATAACGAGGCAGGCAGAAGTCCATAAACTCAAACAGCATTCGCATGTATTCTCTGCCAACATCGTTCTCGAGGACGAACCTCTTCACCCTCTCATCGAAACCAGTTAGCTCCTTCAACTCTGGTTCGTAGTTTGGGTTTGGTAGGAAGCGCACATCGAACACTATGTCGGCATCGGTTGGCACTCCATACTTGTAAGCGAATGACATCACCTTTATGACCATCTCTCCTTTCCTTGTGGTCAGCTTCGTGAGCTGTTCTTTGAGTTCCCATGGTGAGAGGCGAGATGTGTTGATTACGAAATCAGCCATCGCCCTCAATGGCTCAAGTTGATTGCGCTCCATCTGTATCGCCCTGCGAAGGTCCTTCTCCCCATCCATCAATGGGTGTTTCCTCCTCGTCTCCTTGTAACGGTTCAAAAGCGTCTCATCATCTGCATCGAGGAAGAGGATTTGGAAGTGCACACCGCTACAGCGCAATTGATCGAGCATCCTGAAAAGCTCTGGGAAGAAATCGCCACCCCTTATGTCCACAACCAGGACGAGCTTTTCAATTGGTGGCGCTGCTTTGCCAGCGAGCTGTATGAGCGTTGGAATGAGTTGAGGTGGCAGGTTATCAACGCAGAAGTAGCCCATGTCTTCAAGGAAGTGGCTTGCGAGCGTCTTCCCAGCTCCTGACATGCCAGTCACTATGATGAGCTTTGGCACGGAGTTTGAAGAGCGATTGCCAATCATCTCTCATCTGCCCCTTTAAGCCATATGTTGCCAACAACATTTATTATGCTCATGGCGACTGTTGTGTAAAGCGCAGCTGAAAAGCTTCGCACCTTGAAACCGCTGATCAATCCGCTCATCCCGAGGGCAAAGAAGAGGAGGGCGTTGATGAGCACGGAGATGACCAAACTCCACAACCCAAGTGTAAGCATGTTTATGCCACCACTCATCAATCGCAGCACGAAGATCAAAGGACGGGCAAGAGCGCTTATGAAGCCGTAAACGAGCACGACGACAATGGCGCTGAGAAGACCGCTAATCTGCAAGCCATCCTTCAGCAACCATGCCATGAGATAAAGCCCACAGACATTTAAAGCCATCCGACAAAGTATCGCCCTCAAACTCACGCTCAGCATTCCCCCTTAACCATTTTCATCTCGTGCTCTATGAGCCTCCTCTTCAGCTCCAACCCGAAGCTGAACCCACCCAGTTCACCATCAGCCCTTACGACACGATGGCATGGTATGAAGAACGGGACTGGGTTTTGTGCCAACACCCTCCCGACCACCCTTGCGCCGTTTTTCAAACCGACAGACGCTGCCAAACTACCGTAAGTTACCACATCGCCCAATTTGACCTCTCGTAGCCTCATGAGCACCTTCCTTTGCAATTTGCCAAAGCGCTTTAAATCCACAGGCAGTTCTTTGAGGCGCTCATCATACTTACCGCCGAAGTAATTTACGAGCGCCTCCGCTGCGCTCTTGCTCAGACGCACCGCCTCTTCACTTTCGTCCTTCGGTGAAGCTCTCAGTGCCTCTTCTACTTCTCGCTTTGATTTCATCGGCATGGTCACCATAGCAATACCGTTGCGTGTTGCTACAACACCGATGTATCCCCACTTGGTCCTAACGATAGCGTGCGCCATCTCCTTCCACACTCCAAAAACTACCTAAGCGTAAGCTTCAACGAACGCCACTCTGGAAGCGTAATCTCACCCATCGCTCCCGGCGTGAAGTCGGCTGACTGGTGTATGCAAACTGCATAAGATGTTCTTCCTGGCTCAATGTGCAATGTGACACTGCCTTTTGGCTCCAACGCCAAGTAGCGGTGGTTTAACCTCATGCTCGCTTTATAGCTTGAAGCGTTTGTAACGGTGAACCTCACAAACTTCAGTGGGCTAAATGATTCAACCAAGTCGCTGTATGTCTTGACGAGCGCCTCGCCAGAGGACGATGGGACGAATGTGAGCACATAGCTGTGCCAGCCAAGCAATAGCACATACCCTGTCACACCGACACCACCATCAGGCTTCGCCCTGTATCGGTAAAGTGACGGTTGTAGCTCAAGCGTATGTTGAGCTCCGCTGTGAAGTCTTATCTCTTGCTCGCCAAGATGAACGAGCAATTCTTCAGGACAGCGATTCACCAGCGTCACAAGCACGCTTGGGGTTGTTGATGGTTTCCTCACCACAGTCAATTTTACCGAGTTCCTATGTTCCTTCACGAACTGCTTGAACTTCCTTTTCAGCTCCATACTTGTTGGGTTGGAACGCAAGGCTGTTGCGAGCACATACGCTGCTTCGTCAACCTGCCCACTGCCACGATATGCTTCCACAAGCCAACAGATGGCGCTTGCCCAGTTTGGGCGATACCGCAGTATGTCAAGGAGGAGCTTCACCGCATCTTCATATTTTCCGTTCGCTATCAATGCCCTCGCATACCAAAACTGTATATCAAACCGCCAACGCATCTTCGGTGCTACATCGCTTAGCTCCTGAAGCGCCCTATCATAGTCACCCTTTGCCAGCGCATCCAATCCAACCCTATATTTCGCTGTCACAGTCCCAATGAGGCGTTTGTATTGCTCAAGAGCCTCTCTGTGTCTTGGGTTTATCTTGAGAGCACCGTGATACCACCAAAGTGCCTCTTCCCAGCGCCCTTGCTCCTCCTCAAGCCGTCCAATCCAAACCATTGTCTCAACTGATGATGGCTTCCTTCGAAGCACTGACGCAAAACACTTTATCGCGTCTTCTGTGTTCCCGAGACGCATTTGAACCACACCGAGCCAAAACTGCGCTGGAAGGAAGTTCGGATGATTTGCCACGATGGTCTGAAGGGCGCTCTGTGCCTCCTTGTAATCTCCGCGCCTGTAGGCGTTGAGTGCTTCCTCATACCCTTCGGGGAGCAACCTCTTCCTCGCCTTGACAGCCCGCAACCTCTTGAGCCACTTCATCGTCTCCGTTGAGTTCGGTTTCTTTGAGAGCACAATCTGCCATTGCTGTTCGGCAGCTTCCAAATCGCCCTTGAGGTAATAACACATGCCCAGCCAGAAACGAGCCGACAGCAACTTCGGATCAACGACCACTGCTTCTTTCAGCTTGTCTATGGCAGAGTCATAGTCCTTTGAGCGATACGCATTTAAGCCATCTTGTAGGAGCTTTATCGCCTCCGAAGCGTCCCCAGAGGCAAAGGGCGAGCTTGCACAGATGATGAGGCACAACACCACTAACAGGCGTGATGCTTTTGATTTCATCTTGCCACCACCTCTCAATAATGCTTTGACGCAACAGCGCCTTATATGAATGCCTTAGCGACATCGTGTGCCAGCGTGAAGGTGACGCTAAGGGACAGTATGACGACCCAATGCGTGGATGGTAGCCCACATGGGAGCAGTTGTAAAACTGAGGCGCTCGTTTAAACAGAGCGTGTTACACTTACGAAATTGGTATGACTGCATTTTTGGGAGGGGTGTGCGCCTTGCGCTCCGAAGGAAAGGAAATCGTTGTGGGTGGGCTCTTCTGCGCAGTCGGTGTTTTACTGCCGATGCTGTTTCATGCGCTCGGTGTTGGGAAGACATTCCTACCGATGCATCTCCCGATATTGGTGCTTGGGCTTCTCGTCTCGCCACCAGTCGCTGCGTGTGGCGGTTTCATCACGCCGATCGTATCTTCATTCTTAACTGGCATGCCACCGTTTCCCACAGCTCTGCTGATGGCTGTTGAACTTCCCGTCCTCGGTGCAACTGCATCGTTCCTGCGCCGATACTGCAAGTTGCCTTTGCTCGTCTGCGTTTTCGGTGCGATAGGGGCACGCTGTCTTTGCGACATCGCTTTAGCATACACGGTCGCACCGTTGCTTCAACTTCCACCTGGTGCTTTCGGGGTTGCTTCGATTGTCTCCGGTGTGCCCGGAATCATCCTGCAGGTTGTCGCAGCCCCTCCAATCGTGATGTTGATTGAGCGAGGGCGGAGGCGAATAAGCGATGAGCGAGTTTGACATTGAGTTTGCAAGGGCGTTCCATGGGCATCTCGGTCCGTTCCTCGCACTCGGGATGCTCATAGGGGCGCACGCGATGAAGCTACTTAACGCAAGGAAATACTTTGGAGTGAAAGTCATCGTGCACTGCCCACCGAAACCGCCAGCTTCGTGCATGCTGGATGGGATACAGCTTTCAACTGGTGCAACATATGGGAAGCGGAACATTGAGCTCATACCGTCGGATGAGATAAAGGTTGAAGTGTCAAACACGGACACAGGGCAATGCGTTCATGTGCTCGTCAGGTCGCAAGCTGTTGAGCGTATGCTATCTTGGCTTAAGGAGCTCGGTGAGGAGGGCGCTGCTATGAGAGTCCTCTCATGCGGTTTGGAACTCCTTGAGGTCATCAATCGGTGAGAGGGTAGCGAAACATGTTTCACATCCCACAACCATCTGCGAACGGTTTGAAGATTCACGCGCAGGTCAAGCTCCTCATGGTGTTCTCGTATATCATCGCCGTTATCATCTCATCGCCAAAGGGCTACTTGGCATGGGTAGCGTTCGGCATGCTCATCATGTTAATGTTCATCTTGTGCAGGGTGAAATTGAGCATCGTGCTTGCGAGGCTTCTCACACTCATACCTTTCATCGCCCTCTGTGCGCTCGGCTTGCTCATAGGTGGCTCGGTTGATAGGTTCGTCCAAGTCGTGGTTAAGTCAACCCTCTGCGTGACTGCTATGACTTGGCTCTCGCTCACAACGCCATTCAGCGAGATAATCCATGCCATGAGAAAGCTACGAATGCCGAGCACCATGGTCACGATGCTTTCCATGCTCTACCGCTACATATTCGTGCTCGGTGAAGAGGCGTTGCGTATGCAGAGGGCTTTCTTGAGCCGTTGCCCGAGGAAACTCTCGCTTGCAGATGCAAGGTATATCGGGATGATGGTTGGCTCCCTCCTACTGCGTGCCTACGATCGTGCTGAGAGGATTCACATGGCGATGCTGTCACGGTGCTTCGGTGGGGAGATGAGGGTGATTTCAAAAGGGTCTCCAAGCGCACTTGAATGGCTTCTTCTTATCGCCTTCACCGCATTGGCGTTCACGCTCTCCGTAGTCATGAGGTAAACTGCATCGCTGGTTTCGGGCTTCACTCACTCATGGCATCATTAATTGCAAGCGACGCTGGACGAATGAAATGAGGGGGTGCGTTGGTGTGCATGATGAAGTTCTGACTGAGTTGGTCAAGCTGAAGGCTGTTGAGCTTGGTGCTGACATGGTCGCCATAGCACCTGTTGAGCGCTATGAGCATGCCCCAGAGATGATGCGCCCCCAGTCTCTCCTACCGAATGCAAGGTCAGTCATAGTCATCGCAGTCCATCATCCCGATGCATGTGTTGAATTGGGTGGTGAACCAACACCACACGATGTTGGACCTTACAACATTCAAGGTTCGATGAACAGCCTTCTCGACCACATCTCGTTTTGGCTTGGGCGCTTCATTGAGAGCATTGGATATGAGGCGATGCCACTTACAGCGACGAACATATGGCGCTACCGAAAATACAAATCAAACGAAACGGAGTTCGCTCCAGACCTCTCCAACATACACGCTGCGGTGGCATCTGGACTTGGCGAGTTCGGTAGGAGCGGGTTGCTGTTGACGCCAGAGTTCGGACCGAGGCAAAGGCTCTGCTGTATCGTGACGAGCGCACCTTTAAAGCCAGATGAGCTTTACAAAGGTGTCCCACTTTGCGACGGTTGCAACATGTGCGTGGAAGCGTGCCCAATGGACACATTCACAAAAGAAGCAGGAGAGGCAGTTGTGCGCATAGGCGAAAAGGAGTTCAAGTATATCGCCAAGAACAAGTGGAGATGCGCGTGGGCTGAGCACTTCGGGTTAAGCGTTGACTTGCCGAAGCCAGAAACCATTGATGAGGGCGTCATCTTGAGGATGCTTGATGAACATGGTGTCAGGGGCGGAGCGATGGGCTATTGCTTGCGTTTCTGCATGCCACCACATCTGCGATACCGCGATGAGGCGTATACCCGTGTTTGGCGCAGGAAGCGGATAGGCATCGGGCAGGTGCAGGATTCATCTGTGCGCAACTTGCATCTCCTGCTTCAGGTGAAGAACATCGCATTTAACGCGGGGGTCAATTGGGTCTCGGTAGCCGATGCAAGGAGATGCGAGGAAAGGGGAATCAACTTGCGTGACTATCTTCCAGATGCACAATCGCTTTTGATGCTCGCGATGCGCCTCCCGAAGTCCTTCATGGATGACGGTGGGAAGCCAGATGCTTTCGCGTTACATGCAACATCAATGCTCATGGACTGGGTTGAACTCAACATCGCAAGGATGCTTGAAAGGTTTGGCTATTCAGCGCTCGCTAAGTGCGGGATCAGCGCCGAGCACGCAGCCATCGCAACTGGCTTGGCTGAGCGAGGGGATTTTGCTAACTTGCATTCAACCGCACAAGCCTCGAGATGCATCATCACAAGTGCGCCATTGCCAAGCGGTTGCTGGGTAGCCGATAGAAGCATCGTTTGGAAGACAGCGGTGAAGCACGACATCACCGAGGAGTTGATTGGCTTCTCAAGGAGCAGGGGCGCAGATCTCGTTGGCATAGTAGACGCTGAAACTGTGAATGAGCTTGCGGATGTGGTGAGGCAACTCGTTGATGAGAGAAAGCTTGGTGAGTATGTGCGAGATGTCGGTAGGATACACGGCTGTGTTGTTCCCCAGATCGTGCGCACCGATTCGAAAGTGATGGGTGCAAACGGTTGGCTTGATGGAGCGCGCTCGGTCATCGTTCTTGGGCTCCACTACTGCGAAGCGAACTTGCGCTATGCTATGATGCCACCATCTGAAGCTGTAGGTCCATACGCATTTGCGAGCTATCAGGCAGTGAATGAACTCTTGCTGATAGCGCTTGATGTTGCTTTTTGGCTTGAGGCGAAAGGCTACAGGGCGCGCATAGCAACTGACTTGCTCGGCATAGGCATACCGACGCTTAGCCCACGGGGCTTTTTGCCCGATGCCAATGCCAATGCGCTCATAGGCGCACTCGCTGGCATTGGGTGGGTTGGATGGCATGGCGCTCTACTGACAAAGCAGTATGGTGTGGCACAGCGCTTGATCTGCGTCATCACCGATGCAGAACTCAAGCCTTCAAAGCCTCTTGAAGAGCGTTCACCGTGCGATTTTTGTGAGCGCCCTTGTGTCATCGCCTGTCCGACAGGGGCTCTCTCAAACGAGCCAGTCTCGATAGCGCTTTTAAGGACACGCCCAAATGATGCCAACGAGATCGTATGGCGCATGGGAAAGTTGAGCAGAAGGAGATGTGAGTGTGCGAAGCGATACGGACTCGTCGGCGAGGAAGGTCCAGCATTCATGGGTGATCTAACCAGAGTCACATTGCCAGATGGTGAGCCATCGGTTGATGAGGTTGCCGAAATGATGCGCCACAAAGACCCTATACAGAAGCATTGGATTTGCATTGTTGAGCGCTGTCTGCATGCATGCCATAACGAAGGTGCATGGAAAACCCGTTGACAAGGTCATCTTGGAGGACGAGGCTTCACAACCGTTTGCGACAGCGCTGAAGGAGGATAAAGAATGCATAAGTGGTTATCGCTGTGTGGCGATGCTATCATTAGTAGTGCCGTGGGCGATGGAAGGAAACTTTGCCACTGGAGGTGAAGCGACATGTCGGCGAAGAAGGTGCTGATGCTTGTTGGCGACTATGTTGAGGACTACGAAGTTATGGTTCCGTTTCAAGCTCTGCAAATGGTTGGGCATGTTGTCCACGCTGTCTGCCCAGGTAAAATGTCTGGCGAGAAGGTGCGCACAGCGGTCCATGATTTTGAGGGCGATCAAACCTACAGCGAGAAGCGAGGACATGATTTCACTCTCAATGCAACATTTGACGACATCAACCCACACGATTACGATGCCCTCATCATCCCGGGTGGTAGAGCGCCAGAGTATATTCGGCTGAACGAGAAGGTCATTGAGATCGTGCGTCACTTCGCTGAATCAAACAAGCCCATAGCAGCGATATGTCACGGTCTCCAACTGCTCACCGCTGCCAATGTCATCAAAGGGAAACGATGCACAGCATACCCAGCCGTTGCTCCTGAGGTGAAGAACGCAGGTGGAGAATATGTTGAGGTGGCGCTTGACGATGCAGTTGTTGACGGCAACCTCGTGACAGCGCCAGCATGGCCAGCGCACCCGAAATGGCTCGCCGAGTTCTTAAAATTGCTCGGGACAAAAATTGAGCCGTAGCTACTTCGCTGATTTCCTACGGCTGTTTCCCTTTGCCTTCCCACTCAACGCCGTCTCATGTGTTCGAGTTGATGCAGTTTGAGCGGGCGCAGTAGTTGTTTGCTGTCCAAGCAGTATTGCTCTAAGGCGCTTTATCTCGTCCCTCAGTTCCGCAGCCCTTTCAAACTCAAGTCTCTGAGCAGCCTTTCGCATCTCTGCCTCAAGCTCTTCAATCTTGAGCGGGAGCTCATCAAGTGGTATTGCTGGTAGCGGTGGTGCATACTCAGCGCGCTTTTCAGCGACTTGATACGGTAGGACGATGTAGTCGTAAACTGGCTTCGTTATACTGCGGGGCGTTATGCCGTGCTTGCGGTTGTAGTCCTCTTGTATCTTTCGCCTTCTCCTCGTCTCATCTATCGCCCTTTGCATCGCTGGCGTTATTGTATCGGCATACATGATCACTTTCCCTTCAACATGCCTTGCTGCCCTGCCCATCATCTGGATGAGCGATGTCTCGGAGCGCAAGAAACCCTCCCTATCAGCATCAAGTATCGCCACGAGGCTCACCTCGGGCAAATCCAATCCCTCACGCAATAGGTTGATACCGATAAGGACATCATACTCGCCAGCGCGCAGGTCTCTCAATATTTCCGTGCGCTCAATCGTCTCAATGTCAGAGTGAAGGTAGTGTGCTTTAATTCCGAGCTCAACGAGGTGAGCGGTGAGCGCCTCTGCCATTTTCTTTGTGAGCGTCGTTACGAGCACCCTCTGTCCCTTTTGCACCCTCGCCTTTATCTCCCCGAGCAGGTCTTCAATCTGCCCTTTCGTTGGGCGCACTTCAACCTCTGGCTCAAGCAAACCAGTTGGGCGAACTATGAGCTCAACAACTTGCTCGCTCTTCTCAAGCTCATAAGGTCCTGGCGTCGCCGACATGAATATGACCTGATTTATTCGCTCCTCAAACTCCTCAAAAGTGAGTGGGCGATTATCGTAAGCCGATGGTAACCTCCATCCATATTCGACGAGGTTATACTTCCGTGACCTGTCACCCTCATACATTGCCCTCAGCTGTGGTATGGTCTGATGCGACTCATCAATGATCAGGAGGTAGTCCTCTGGGAAGAAGTCAATGAGCGTGTATGGTGGCTCACCCGGCTTTCGCCCATCGAAGTGGCGTGAATAGTTTTCGATGCCAGTGCAGTAGCCAGTTTCCCTGAGCATCTCCATGTCGTAGCGCACCCTCTGCTCAAGTCGCTGTGCCTCAAGTATGCGCCCTTGCGAGAGGAAGTATTGGAGGCGTTCCTTGAGCTCTTGCTCTATGCTCAAGAGCGCCCTCTCAATCCTGTCCCTCGTCGCAATGTAGTGTGATGCTGGATAGATGATGATGAGGTTTTTTCGCTCAAGCACCTCACCAGTCAACGGGTCAACAATAGTGATGTCATCGACCTCATCCCCGAACATGTCAACGCGAACTATCGTGTCTTCATCAACTGGGTGAATCTCAATCACATCACCTCTGACCCTGAATGTGCCCCTGTCAAGCGATATGTCGTTGCGTGAGAAGTAAAGGTCAACGAGGCGTTCAATTATCCTCTCACGGCTTATCCTTTCGCCTTTCCTTATCTGGAGCGTCATCTCTTGGTAGAGCTCTGGAGAGCCAAGCCCGTAAATGCAAGAGACGCTCGCAACTACAATGACATCTCGTCTCTCCGAGACCGCTTGAGTTGCTGCGTGCCTCAACCTGTCTATCTCATCGTTTATTGAGCAGTCCTTCTCAATGTAAGTATCGGTCTGCGGGATGTAGGCTTCTGGTTGATAGTAATCGTAGAAGCTGACGAAGTATTCAACGGCGTTGTATGGGAACAGCTGGCGCAGTTCCGCACAAAGCTGTGCTGCGAGCGTCTTGTTGTGGCAGATGACCAAAGTTGGTCTGTTCCATTTCGCAATGACATTGGCGATTGTGAATGTCTTCCCAGAGCCAGTCACACCAACAAGCGTCTGGAAGCGATAGCCCTTCCTCAACCCATCAAGCAGTTGCTTGATCGCCTTCGGTTGATCTCCTTTCGGTGTCAGGTCGGTGACAAGCTTAAAGCCTTCCATCAATGATCACCACTGCTGTTTGCGAGCACTCTAACACGAACTTTATCATCGGCACCGCTAATTCATTTTAGCCACATCAGTGACACTTGAAGCGAGCCGAAAATGCGTTGCCCAAATCAAGCTTAGCGAGATGGCTATGCGGAGAGCATAATTTGGATGGCTGAAATGTAACGCCTCATCACAAAACGGACTTCAGCTACGCAGGGGGTGGTTAGCGTGAAAGCGAGGATGGCAAAGCCTCTTTTGGTTCAGTGGTTGCTTTCAATCGTGCTCTTATGCGGACACACGCATGCCCAAGAACTCTCTCAAGCTCAACCTGTGTTTTCAGGCGAGTTGAGTGCTGGCTCAATGATGCAAGTGAAACTGCACCTCACTTCTGGCAAGCGCACATACTTGACGCTCATACCAATTGATGGCGATGCAGACCTCTTCGTTTTGCTCTCACCAGACGAGACTGTCGAGAATGCGAAGTTCAAGTCGACCTCGCCAGCGCTTGAGACAGAACGCATAATGCTCCCAGCTCAACAGCGCGACTGCGATGCAATAGCAGTTGTGCGAGCTGAGACACAAACTCGCTTCGTGCTTTTTGCGACATGGGTCTCAAGCCAACTTACGCTCACACCGCAAAAGCGTGTGGTAATCGCCGTTGACGCATACGAGATCTTAGGTTCTGGTGATGCACTCCTTGTTGCAATCACATTGCGCAATGCTACGCCAGCATGGTATGAGTTCACGCTCAAGTGCGAAGGGGACCTGCTCAAGAAAGCGAACCTGCCAAACCGCTTCATACTCGGACCTAAAGGCGAGCAATACATTGGCTGGGTGGTTCTCTCACCGACCTCGAAGCTCGTAGTGAGCGCCGAGAGGACAAAGCGCTCGGATGCTTTCCTCATAGCGGACATAGTAAGCAGAGCTATCGTTGGGACTGCACTCTCACCGAATTTAGCGATTGTGCTTGACGACCTGCTCGAAGACCTTGAACCACTAATGCCCGTCGCTGATGCGTTGAGGAGGGGCGATTGGAAGAAAGCAGGGAGCATTTTGATCAGCGTGATAAGGAAGAACCCGAAAACGCTCACTGCCCTCCATTCACTTCTCACCCGTTCTGGCATACGCATTCCGAAGGACCTGCTCAATACGAAAATAGGGCTCGGACTTGGCTCTGTCTCGGCAGTCATAACAGCCATCGGGGCTATGAAAGCACCGCAAAAAGAAGAGGTCATCATATCGGCTCAATAGCACCAGCTCAAATCCGAAAGTCCCCACAATTCCCCTCTGCCACAAAGGGCAGGATTAGCAAGAGTTTCTACGCTTCCCGCCCTAATCAAACAACCGAACCAATATGTATTTTCGTAAACATGAATGTAAATGATAGGTAACCAAGTAACTCTTTGATTCCTCTCCAACGATGGTTTAACTTAGTGGTCTTTGTGAAGGTGGGCGTGATTGTCCCAGATCTACACCCAATTATCGTTCTCCAATCGCATCAAAACACTTCATATATCCTTTCCCAATCTATCTTGACTTTCTCCTTATTCTTTTTCCACCAATCCCTCAAAAACCTTGCAACTTCTTTACGCTTCCTAGCATCTTCCAAAGATAACCAACTTAGTCGACCACGCCTGTATTCTTCAGGTAAATAGGGATCAAGAATTTTTTGGAGTTCTTCCAATGATTGGGCTCTTACCCCTCTCAAGGGATGCTCTAAAAACTCTATTAGCAACTCTACTACCTCAGGATCTGCACAACGAGCTAAGATAACAACCTCTTTTTGCCCTAAGGAAGGAATTTTCAATTGTTCCGCATGTTTGGGTTGAAGTTGGCGAATGAACTCCGCAAGCGGTCTTATTAATATGATATGAGGGCTCTTTTCTATTCGCCATAAAGCCCAATAAGCCATAGTCTTAGTGTGTTGACTTATGTTCTTAGCCAGCCTTTTTGAGGGATCAAGGGCTTTCTTGATGAGAGAATCATAAGCTTTTATCTCTTTAGGACTTAAAGAACGATGAGTAAAATCAAAGATTGTGCCCTTGAATTTGTAATCAAACATAGGTAATGAGGATTCCTCACTTATCTGACCATTTGCGATATTTAAAAGAAGTAAAACCATTAACCACAAAAGGTGTAATCTCAACATCCCTAACTCACCTCCGTAAGTTTCAATTCAAGGCATTCTTGCTCCCCGAATTGCGTTTATGTCATCTGGTTTCCATCGCCACGGTGTATTGACAACAAGTGCTTCTGATGCATCATCAAAAGGAGCCCACATTAAATCCTGAGGTTGTTCGGTGAAAGTATGGTCTAATCCGAATTGGTGTCCAATTTCATGGGCTACAGTCATAGCATAATCTCGGAATAGGTTAATCCTGTGTTGGGCGGCCTCGTCTCTGATTTGCTCGTAGCCCACTAAAGAATATTTCTGGTTCTATAGTAGATGTCTCTCCCGGACTATTGACCTCAAGATCAGGGTCGTTATCCGTATCGTCAGGTATAGGGTCTTGGTCGTTGCCTATACCTTGCTCTCCTGTCCACCCACTCTCATAAACTCCAACCACATAAACTACCCAATAGTCAATTGCTTCCTCATTCCCGCTCCCTCTCGTAGGAGCATGACCTTGAAGCCCTGTAAGGCAATATTCTCTACGCTCAGCGGCATTAACGAAGTTGTATTTCCACCATGTGGAAGTTTCTGAGTGAAAAGCATGGCGAAGCACTTCAACATATGCCTCTCTCATCGCTTCTCGCAATGCATCCAAAGGCGGGTCAGGTATATCACCCCTAAATGTGTCATCGGGAGCAAATTGTTGACCCTGAGGTTCTGAACCCATTGAATCCACTTCCACATACAACCTTCTCCAAATCGTCAACAAATCTGTTGCCCTGGCAGGTGGGTTTGTATCTGGCTCATTTCCCTCTGGAACCTTCCAGTCAAAGCCCAGTGAACTAACCCATACCCGCAAGGCATCCTCTTGGCTTCCTTGCCCGACATACATCGCATCTCTCACCCACTGTTCTAACGCCGCTGCTACCTTAAGGTTATCACCAGGTTAGAGAGGCAACAAAACGGTTACGAATGCTCGTCCTACCCCTTGAGCATTTGTCATTACAGGAATATCAATGTCACTAATCCTCCCCCATTTATCGCTTTGTGCTAAACCTTGCCCTTCAAAGCCACTTAAGCCCCTATTGTCACCGGGTCGGCAGGTGTCAAAAAATGGGTCATCATCATTGGCGTCAATAGGGCTTGTTTTGGAACTCGGGTCATCAGGGTCAAAGAGGCGAAGGTAGACAGTAAGATTTTTGTTAGGTTGGTCGTAAACCGTTACAACCACTTTGGCTCTTGCGTAAGCCCCTCTCTCATCGTTAGGAGGTAATTGGTCAGGGGGAACGAGCAAGTCAGGGAAAATCCGTTTGCCAATATTTGTGCCTGACTGTCCGTTGCCAGGATTGTTACCGAAATTTTGCCCCCGCCGCATAGGCATCCAAGCAATTTGGATTTTTCGTGTTTTCCAATCTGCACTCAACTCCAACGCGGGTTTAACTTGGTGGTCTTTGTGAAGGTGGGCATGGTTGTCCCATGCCCGAATCACAAAGTGATAACTCCGCTTTCTGAACAAAAGACACGGGCACCCGAACCAACACCCCATGATACACCCCATCCAAATTCGCATGCAACCCATCAGTCTTATTATGCACTACACACGGCAAAGAACTAATGTCTATCCGACAAATATTCCCTTGCTCATCCCTTAACGGCTCCAAATCGGGATCATAAACAAGGATCTCTCCCGCCGACCCATCCACTGGATTTTTCGGGTCCTCATCTATCCGCCCATCCCCATTATTATCCACGCCTCCACCAAAACATCGTAAGCATACAGCCCCTTCTCCGTTCAAGCGAACTTCGCCTCCTGCAACGCTTTGAGCAAATTTTGTCAAGCAAACGCAATCAACCGCTCACTGCTGCTTTCTCCATGCAGGAATGTCTATGACATACACCCCATCCAAACAAGCCGCAAAGAGTTTGTCACCAACAACTGTCACAGAAGTGCAGGCAGTTGGACTTAAATCCAATATCCTAACTAACTTCTTCTGAATTGTGTCTATTGCTGCTACCGCTCCTCTTGCTTCTCCTTCCCGTAGCGCAACATAAATTTCCTGCCCATCAGGATTTAATGTCAAACGGATTATGAGTCTGTCTTCAATACCAAAGTCAACAGGATGGTCAAAGGGGGGCTCCCAATGTTCCAGTTGATCATTTATCGTATCGATCACAAGAATGCCTCTGCCTCTCACACTGCAAAATAATCGGCTGCCATCTTGATTAAACTCTGCATCCAATATACAAAATTTCCGCCCAAATAGGTAATCGTCTTAAGCAAATCCAAACTCGCAGTGGAATAAACTCGAATCTCTCCTGTCTCCACCTCTGCTTTTTTAGGTCGTGTCATGACATAAAGTTTCTCTCGATTAGGATGAAGCGCAAGGGTAAAGGATACAGGAGAGATTTCCAAGAATTTCTTAACTTGGTGTGTATTGATGTCTATCACATAAACTCCCGCATAGCGCTCGATCCTCCATTCATCCTGTTTAATAGGCTTAAGGGCGTAGGCAATTTTGGATTGCTCATCTATAACCCAATAGTCAAACTCTTCTGACAACCATGAATCAGGACGATTCTCTCGTTCCGCTGAAATAGCTATTGCCCGAAAATGTTTGCTTGTGAATTCTTCTACCACTTGCTCAGTATCAGGGTCAATGCGTGCTACATAAAAAGGCGGTGTTGGGTCAAGGTTAAGCTTGCCCGTTATATCTACCTTATTGCCATATCCGTCTATGACAAAAACCTGATTTTGGTGGATCTCTACGAGCCAATAATGCAGTCCTGCCGGAAGCCCTCTGATTTTCCGAACAAACGAAGGAATTTGGCTTATGCCGCGGGATGCAACCCATCCTGCACCTACAATCACACCTATAATCAACAAAAGCACACACATTAAATGAGTCAGACATATGCTTCTTCGCATCCTTGACTCCCCTCCTCGTTATGGCCAAGCGAAAGGTCCTTCTACTTTATCAAACCACAAAGGCTCTGTTACAACTTTCCAATAATGAGTAGCATTATAGGCAATACCTTCAGAGTTATTCTTACGATTCGCTTCCAGCCATGCATCAAGGACACGATCACCAGTTATTTTTGGTGGTTGATTGCTTGTGATAAACACTGCAAATTCATCAGCGATACTTACCGATTTTCCACTTCCATCACTCGGCGCTGCCCCATAATACCCACACAACCCCTTTAAGATGCCTTTCTTCAAGGTAGCATTCCCCCATGCAAAACCATTCGTTGAATCGGGCTTTAACACCGAACACCCTGCAATGATGAAATAGTCCAAATCTTCCTTCCAGTTCGCCGAAGGGTTTATGTCAGAGACCAAGACAGGATGTTTGTCTAAGCAAGACAACAATCCCCCAGTCTCACCGCTACCATGCCCACTGTAATACAAAATGTCCGCCTGATTTTTCACAGGCAACTCGTGCTCCTTTTTACTGAGAGGATCAAAAACCTTTATCTTTTCTACCCCTGCTGCTTTAAGGAATCGGAGCATCGTCGGCAAAGTCGGTGTATTCTTCTCCCATTGCCCCCTATCATCCCTTGCCCTCCCCCGCTTTTGATATCCACTCAAACCCACCTCTATCGCCTCGGAATCCAAATAGTTGGAGGATGGGTCTGTCGCATGGTCATAAGTGGTGACTTCTGCCACCCCGTCAGGGCTTTGATGAACTTGAATTTGCTTGTCATCTATGCTGGGGTTAGGAGGGTCAACCATTACGATTTCTTGACCGAAAGGCTTATGGAAGTGATAGCGATTGTTGCCTTGAGGGCACGCCCCACTGTAGCGAAGGGTCACCTTGATGCCTTTTTGGTCCGTCGCTGAAGTCCTCAACCAGACAACAACCTTTGCGTCAGGAGGAGGAACCTTCGGTGACTCAACATGGGCAAGGATGTAAAGGACATTTCCCTCAGGTTGCTGCCTTAGAATAGAGAACTCGCCGGGTTTAGGGTTTGATGGGTCATTGCCGTCCCAATGAAGTTTTTCTGAGTCCTCATAAGGATTTCCGTTGCCGTTAAGGTCGTAATAGAAACCGACATCGGTGATTTGCCATTTGTGCCACTCGCTGTTTATCTCCAACGCTGGTTTAACTTGGTGGTCTTTATAGCTATCGGCATAGTCATCATAAAAGTGCAGGACGAACCTGTATGTCCCAACCTTCTCCATCACTTTGACTGGAATGATGACTCCATGCCTCTCGCCACTTGGACTCGCTGTCAATCCTTCGCACCCTTCATGCTCAACACATCGAAGAACAGAAACTTCCCACCTCAAAACCATATCCAACTCAGGATCATAAAGCCATATCTCACCACGGCTTGAGTTGCAATAAACACGATTAGAAATGGCTTGATCTCCATGCCCTTTGCCAGTATATCTTCACTCTCCCTCTGTTATTTCGCCACCACTCAAATATTTCCTTAGCTACTCCCTCAGCTACTTCATCTTCCCTCATCCTTTCCTTCGCTTCCTTCACTTCCTTCACTTTCTTCTCAACCCACTCATACTTTCCCATATCTATCAAATCTCCAATTGTCTCCCAACCGTCTGTTCCAACACCTAATGCATATTCCTTCGGTAGTTGTTCCCCAAACAGTATCATAATCCTCCCCAAACTTGTTCCCCTCACCAATGGATTTGGATGCCTTAGGAAACGAATCAAAACATCTATTGCCTCCTCATCCTCAAGGCGACTGATCGTTATGACACTCGGGATAGAAAGCATTTGTTCTTCCCATCCTTCCCTCTCAAGCCATTTGAGAAACTCCTTTTTGCTCTTCGGGAACGGAATTTCCCACCTTTCCCTATTCGCTTCCCACCACTTAAGGCACTCTTGAGGTGACATGTTCAAATTCACTTCCCCATCCGTCAGGTATGAAAGAGCTTTCATGATTTCCTGTCTTATGCTTTCATCTTGCTCACTTTGCAATTTCTCAAGCCACAAAGGGATGGCAGCAATACCAATGTCCAAAAGCTTTTGATACATCGCTTTAGTCTTCTGGGCATCGCCTTGCTTTCTGGCTACCAACCATTTGCTGTAACGATCGCTAAACCACTGAGGTGTCCGCTTCTCACCCTCAAGCCACCAAAGGAGCCATTCCTTCCCAGGTTGCCAATTGCGTAACTCAGTTAATATTTCTGGAAACTCTTCAAAGGTGATCTGCACATCTTTCCCAGGTATCACTATAGGATCCCTAATGACCTGTTCGTGAATATGGATTTTGCAAATCTTTTCCACAGCGGGAACCAGCTCAACATCACTGACAGCAAAGATATAAGGCACAACTTGAGCTCCTAATTTTATAATAGCATGGAAGTTTTGATGAGCATATATTTTACTTACATATGGCGCAATACGAGAACTGAACCCAATTTCTGGATCAGTTATAAGTTGTATACGGTATCGAGTCCACTCAGTATAGTAACGAATGAACTTCTCACGCAAATTTTCTTGAGTTTCATTACATACAACTAAGGTAAACATAGTGGTGATAGTGATAAAAATTAATGCTATAGTGATTAATTGAAATCTCATCACATCCCTCCTTACCTTATTTGTAAAAATGTGTAGGTGTGCCGTAGCAACTGAGCTGGTTCCAAATATGTTCTATTCTTTCCATCCTACCACATTTGCTTTCATACATGATCCATTTCCCTGCTCCACATGGACAATACTTTCGCCTTGCAGCATGATAGCCATTGTGATAATATATTGCTTCTGCATTTTTTGCTTTCTGCTCATCGTTCCATGTTGTGATCTGAGTCCAACCTTTTTTTTATTCTGTAAAAAGTATCCATTTCTTTTATTTCCAATTTCCTGTCTCCATTTCCATACTTTTCGTCAATGATCACGACATTAGGAGGATAAATCACGTTTTCTCGTCTAATATCTTCATACCAGATGTTTGTTTCATCAACTGAGTAAGCAATGCAGTTATATTGTAATGTGATGCGATTGTCAGTAATGCTGAACTCACAATCCTTTACACCTAACCCTTTTATGCGTGCTCTTTGGTCTGGGTCAGGATAATATTCTACTAATTTTCCTTGCCAATCATAAACTGGTAACTGACATAGCTCTGTTCTTGGCTGCACACCACAGTCTGCTGCAATGAATGTATACTTCACTCTATCCGAACCAACCACTTTCCACTGTCCTCCTTCTTGCTTCTTGTATTCCACTTCTAACCAACATTTGCTATCGTATTCCATTCCTTCAATCCACAAATTCTCTTTAATCTGACTGAATTCTTGGCGTTGAACTGGGTCTGACAAATCCCATCCCTTCTCTTGAACAGTAACCAACACATCATTCCCTGCTCCTTTCTCTGGGCTCTTCCATACCCTCATATGTCGGCTACCTGAAATAAGTTTAACTCTTAACACAACTTTCCCTTCATTAGGCAACCTCCCAAATTGCCTTCCAAAGAATATCTTTGCCCTCTTCAAATCATCCTCTCCAATAACAGGATTATGTTTCTCATTTGCGATGTAATCTCCACCTGGATGCTTTGGCGCTCCATCACTGTTATCGCTATCGTTGTCATTATCCAAATTGAAGTGAACGAAAGCTCCAGGATTCTCTTCTTCGTCCTCTAAGATAGGTGACTTGAATAAATCTGAAGCAACAAGATTGATAGTTGTTAGAACTTCAACTGCATTCACTTCCAAAGATGCCTTAGGTTTATGGTCTTTATAGCTATCAGCATAATCGTCGTAAAAGTGCAAAATGAACCTATATGGCTCTGCTTTCACCATTAAGTAGATGCAATAGGGTTCAAATACCCTATCAAAGCCTGACTTTTAACAGTATCATTAAGGTTCGGGAATACAATTTGCTACTGTCATATGAATTATCTCTTCATTATCTGGAAATTCAAAATCTATTCCATCTGCAAGAATCCATTTCAATTTCCTTCTGGGAGCATTCCAATATACTGCATATCTATGAGGTGCGTAAGAAATAATAAAATATCTCACAACTTTGTTTGATACAAATTTACTTTCAAAACAGAAAGTTATTTTATTGCCTTGAACTTTCGCAGAAATTAATGGACCGATCCATCTTGAATGCTTCCCCGGATAAGGTAAATAGCGGGAGAAGATGCCACCTTGCAATGCCCCAAAACGAGATGGGGCGGGAGAATTATAGGGAGAAGGACCAATCCCGCATGTTATACCTAAATCACTTTCAGGTTGTCCTGGGTATACCGGTTCAAGATATTCTGGGTATACCGGACGAGGACGAGAAAAATGCACACTAAAAAGAATTTTATCTTTTGTCTTTATTGGAATAATTGAATGTGTTTCTACTTCAATTCCACATATCTTATCTGTGATTTTCAATAAACTAAATTTCTTAATCCTAACATATTTGGGTAAAATGATCCTTGTTTCCCTACCCGAATTTATATCAGTAACCCATATTTTCTTCTCTTTATAATCTCTTTCATATTGCACGAGGACTTTAGTAGTTTGACATTTAGTATTCATTATAATCAAAAATATTAGCATAATAATCAAAAACTTATATTTCGAAAATATAGTTAGTTGCTGCATTCTATGATCACCTCATCCAGCCACGATAATCTTCAGGAACACCTCGGTGTATACGGCTCTTGTTTCCATATCCATCATCAAAATATACTTTCAAGATATTTCTATAAGGGTCGTAAATAAAATGCTGTAAACGCTCACCAGGGTCTCTTTGAGGCTGATAGCCATCTATGTTTGGATCTGCATCTATGCGGCGCCAATCATCGTAACTCGTCCAATGAACATACCATCGCTCCTCTACTTTCTGTATCCATCCACTATTGACTCCACAAGAATATGGACATTGACCAATCTGATGTTGTATTTCTGATCTATCCAATAATCCATTACCATTGTGATCTATACCTATTGCTACATAATAATAACTACCTTGATTTCTAAAAGTTCTTGTCCGTGAATTCCATATTCCTTTTTTAATACCAAAAAACACCTATAACATAATTTGTCCCGGGCAACTTTATATCACCGGGATAGTCCCAATCATCTACCTTATCTCCGTTAATATCTGATACCAAAGGCAGTGTATTGGGGCGTGGTGGGCATGGATGTCCTCCAAGATCTATTATCAGAATTTCGCCAGGTTGAGAGAGTGCTCTTCTAAGTAGAATCTCAGGGACAGAAGAAATAACATCCTCAATTTGGTAAATAACATTTATTGTTTGCCCAAAGTAAAGTAATGGCTTGTTTATGTGATTTTTTGTGATATTTTCTGCGTTATCAATAAAATGAAGTAAGAAATAATATTGTCCTACTCCAAAAGCACTTTCAGGCACACGAACAACCAAAGCATGTTGTCTACCTTGATAGCTTGCGGTTAAACCATCTGATGAGTCATGGTCTATACAGAACAACTCTGAGATATTCCAACTTTGAACACTTGTCAAGGTGGAACTGTCATAAAGATAAAGGATTCCTTGTGAAGCATCTCGCCCACCAACCAAAGAATATCGCACCAAATAAAAATGTTCCCCTGTTTCCTCGTTTACTCCTAAATCTTCTACAGACATTGAATTTATCGTTAACACTTGACTCCTCACCACATCCCTGTCGTAAGGAATGAACTCAACTTCAACATCAAATGTGTATAAGCCTGAAGGTGCAATTAAACCACAAGGTGCAATGTTACCTCCATCACCATCATAACCTTCACCACATTGAGAAACTTCATCTTCACAAACCAAACCTTCATCGCCTCCTTGAAAATTCCCATAGCAAAATTGAGTTTGGTCTTCACTGTAGTCATAGCCTACCTCACCAAGGAAAAGTTTGTTTTATCTCTTGCTTACCTTTATCGCCTCGCGCAGTGGGAGGGCAAGTTTTGGCAGTTCGGTTGTGTCATCGAGCCTCAAGCCGTCCTCAAGCGCGCATAGTTCGTAAAAAGCATCGGCTGGATTTGGGCGTCCGACTGGTGGATAGATGAGGAATGGCATCAGACCGCTTTCGTGCTTGCCCGTTTGACAAAGCGTCTTGTGTGTGCATACGACAAGCAAACTGATTTCTCCTAACCTCTCCCATTCATGCCAAAGTGGACGGACGAAGCGCTCATCAAACTCCTGAAGCACATACGATTTGAGTTCATGGTCCATAGCGTGCCCTGCCAAGTCGGCTTCACGGATATGCACTATGAGCACATCCGTTTGCGAAAGCAGTTTCAAAACATAGCCCAACAGCTTTTCAAAGCGTTCGCCGATGCCTTCTGACCAATTGCGCATCGAATACCAACTTGGACAGTGAACGAATATCCCAGCAGCTTTGCATGCGCCCATCATGGGGATGTGTGTTGTGATTGCATCCACAAAGAGCATCCCGAAGGCGACTTGTGCAGATGGGAGCGAGAGAGTATGAGCTGGATCGTGCGGTAGGAGGAGGTTGATTGGCATTTTACCTTCGTCTTGTCTTCGCTTGTTAAGCTCAAGCGAATCAAGGAGCTCAAGGACATCGTAAATGAGCGAGTGGAGTTGCCAGTCTTTTTCACCTACTGGCAATGCTTCGACGAGCTTCTTAGAGTGGACATCTTCTGGTGATGGGCAGTAAAGGGATGAACTTCCATCGTGCCATATGAGGAGGTGCTGAAGCTTTGTTGCCTTCATTAGTTCAAACTGGCGTGGTGATAGCCTGAGCGAGATCTCGCCTATCACTTCATCGATCTCTTCGTCTTCAACATCATCGCCTGAGAGCTTGAAAACACTTTCTCCATCGGTGCTCATCAAAGTTGCGCACATAGCCACATTGCTCACATCCAAATGGACATCGAGGGCGCTTGCGAGCCATGCGCCACGACGGGTGTATGCGACAAACGGCTCATAGCCGATTATGCTTAGCAAAGCGTTCTCTGGTTGGACTGGCGCTCCATCTGGTATTGTCGGCGCCACACCAACTGTTGAGCGCATAGCTATCAGATCAAGAGTTGGGAGCGATGCAGCTTCAAGTGGTGTTTTCCCATCGAGGGCATCTATAGGCTCATCTGCAGCGCCATCAAGGAGCAAGATGAGCCACTTATCCATGCCGCATCCTCACTCCCGATGAGGCAAGTCAACTAAAGCCTTCAGGTCATCTCAGGTTAAACACAACCTCCTGTAGGCTTCAATGTAGCGTTGCCTTGTTTTCTCAACGACATCTTGTGGCAGTTGGGGGGCTGGTGGCTTCTTGTCCCAACCGATGCTCTCAAGGTAATCTCGCACGAATTGTTTATCAAAGCTTTCCTGTTGCCTCCCCGCACAGTAGCTTTCGGCATCCCAAAAGCGAGAAGAGTCAGGCGTCAGCAGTTCATCGATGAGAATTAGCTCACCATCAACCAAGCCAAACTCAAACTTCGTATCGGCGATGATTATGCCCTTCTCCTCAGCGTAGGCAGATGCGAAAGTGTAAATTTGGAGGCTTATTTCTCTCACCCTCTCAGCGAGTTCCCTACCGATCATTTCCACAACCTTTTCAAAAGTGATGTTCTCGTCATGCCCTACGAGGGCTTTAGTTGCTGGAGTGAATATCGGTTCATCGAGCTTTTGGCATAGCTTCAAACCGCTTGGCAACTTTATCCCGCATACTTCGCCTGTTGCAAGATATTCCTTCCAAGCCGAGCCAGCGATATAACCACGAACGACGCACTCAATCGGTAGTGGCTTTGCGAGCTTCACAAGCATTGAGCGTCCCTCAAGTAATTCGCGCTCCGACTGCAACTCGCTCGGAAATTCATCAACGCACGCTGTGATGAGGTGGTTAGGGATGATATGCTTTGTGCGCTCAAACCAGAAGACGGATAGCTGTGTCAGTATTCGCCCTTTGTCTGGTATCGGTGTTGGGAGCACAACATCAAAAGCTGAGATCCTGTCGGTAGCAATAAACAACAGTTGATCACCGACGCGATATATGTCCCTGACCTTACCGCGTTTTACGAGTGGCACAGAGCTCAAGTTGGTAGTGACAACGACACTTTGCCCACTATGTTGATGCATCTTGTTCATCCCTCCTCAAGGCTTTCTTTGATGACCTTTAGTATCGCCTCCTTCGTTGGTGGTAGTGGTTCTGGTATGCTTGAAAGGCACATTGCAGTTTGAGGGTCTTTAAGCCCATGCCCTGTTAGAACGCAAACGACTGTTGGCTCACTTCCGTTTGCCCTCCGCTTAGCCAATGCGCTCTCAAAGAAGCCCTCTTTACAAAGCTTTAACAAACCAGCGACACTCGCTGCGCCAGCTGGCTCAACGAACAAGCCTTCCTTCTGAGCGAGCAATTTGTATGCTGTGATAATCTCTTCGTCGGTTACAGCGATGATCGTGCCACCCGATTCATCTCTTGCCTCAATAGCTTCTCGCCACCTTGCGGGGTTACCAATCCTTATTGCGGTTGCGATTGTCTCTGGATTCTCAACTGGGCGACCTATGACGAGTGGCGCAGCGCCTTGAGCCTGCACCCCAATCATTATGGGCAAGCTCGTGATAAAGCCGTTTCTGTAATACTCCTTGTAACCCATCCAGTGCGATGTTATGTTTCCAGCGTTACCAACTGGCATGATGTGGAAGTCTGGAGCCATTGAGAGCGCATCACATATTTCGAAGACGGCTGTCTTCTGTCCCTCCAAGCGTTCGTAGTTGAGCGAGTTCAACAAGGCTATCTTTTCACTTTCGCATATCTGACGAACGACATTGAGCGCTTCATCAAAGCTTCCTGCCACTGGGCAAAGGAGTGCGCCATGCGCTAATGCTTGTGAGAGCTTGCCAAGCGCAACTTTACCTTGTGGGATAACTATGACGCACTTTATGTTAGCCTTGGCGCAATATGCTGCAGCGGATGCAGAAGTGTTTCCAGTGGAGGCGCATATGCCAACCTTGTGGTTGCGTTCAAGCGCCTTTGAGACAGCGACTGTCATGCCCCTGTCTTTGAATGAACCAGTCGGGTTTGTCCCCTCATACTTGAGATAGACTCGCATACTGCCACCAATCAATGCCTCAATAGCCTTTGCTCTTATGAGAGGTGTGTTGCCTTCGCAGAGCGTCACAACGGGTGTTGAATCGCTCACTGGGAGGAAACGGCGGTAGTGATGGATGATGCCCTCCCACTTACCACTCGCAAGCGAGAGCTGGCGCATGTTGCTATCGCTGTCCATAAGGTTGTTTCCCTCACCCCCGATCTTTTTCAAATGGTTATGTGAGCACGCTCAATCCGTCTCCACCCACAATGGCTTACACACGCTGGAGACGATGTCAAGTTCCTTTATCCCCTCAATGGCTTTCCTCAGCGCCCTGTAGGGTGTCTCATGGGTTATCCAGACTATCTCAGCGACTTTGCCATCGCTCTCCCTTTGGAACACTGAAGCTATGCTCACATTCTCAGCACCAAACACGCTTGCAACTTTCGCGAGGACGCCGGGCTTATCAGCAACTCTCATCCTGATGCAGAACCTGCTGACGGAGTCGTCAACGCTTTTGATCTTGACACCGCTTAGGCATGTGCATGGTATGCGACCTTTTGCGCCGTGTCTTATGTTGCGCGCAGCATCGATTATGTCTCCGACAACAGAGCTTGCCGTTGGTGCACCCCCAGCCCCTTGCCCATAAAACATTAGCCTGCCAACGCTATCCCCCTCTATAACGATGGCGTTGTAGTTGTCGCTCACAGAAGCCAGAGGATGAGACTTTGGAACAAGCGTTGGGTGAACCCTTATCTCAATCTCACCGTTGCTTTCAGCAGCAATCGCTAACAGCTTGATCACATAACCGAGGCTGTTTGCGTATTCGATGTCAGCTGGCTCAACATGCCTTATGCCTTCCCTGTGTATCGCATCAATCGGAATGCGGTAACCGAATGCTATCGCAGCCAATATCGCTATCTTATACATCGGGTCAAACGCATCAACATCATCCTTTGGGTCTGCCTCCGCGAACCCCTTAGCTTGAGCTTCTCTAAGAGCGCTCTCAAAATCCATTCCGTCCCTTGTCATGCGCGTCAGTATGTAATTCGTCGTTCCATTGAGTATGCCCACTATGCGTTTTATTCGGTTGCCAGCGAGGCTTTGCTTGAGTGGCATTATGATCGGGATGCCACCTGCGACACTCGCTTCAAAATACACATCAACGCTCTTTTCCTTCGCTGCATCAAGTATCTCGTTCCCTCTTTTAGCCAGAAGTTCCTTGTTTGCAGTCACGATGCTTTTCCCGAGCTCAATAGCTCTCATCACATACTCGTAAGCTGGCTCAACCCCTCCAATAAGCTCAACAACTATATCAACCCTTTCGTCCTCTATCACCTCATAGGCGTTTGTGGTCAGCATCCTCGGGTCTAAGATGACTGGGCGCTCTTTCTCCAAGTGCTTGACTGCTACCTTCACAACCTCGATCTTGCAACCGACCTTACGCTGTATCAGCTCCCTGTTGCGCCAAAGGAGCGCTATGACTGCGCTCCCTACAGTCCCAAGACCGAGGACACCGACGCCGATAGTGTCATTGCTATGCGTTTTCACTTCACATCGCCTCTTTAAAGGAGCAGTGCCTCTTAAGCTTCTTCTTTTGATGTGCGCTTGAGGAGCATAAGCGTATCGCCTTGGTTGACAAGCTGTCCATCCTTCGCTTTTATCTCAACGACGACACCTTCAACATCGGAAACGATCTCGTTGAAAACCTTCATAGCCTCAACCAACGCCACAACCTGACCAGCTTCAACATGTGAGCCAACTTCAACGAATGGAGGTTCTTGAGGCGCTGGGCGACGATAAAAAATACCCGTAAGCGGTGATGTGATGTGATGGAGTTCAACCTGCAGTCCTACATTGACAGCGTAGTTCAACGGCATAGCTACCTCTCTCGTGATTGCCTTTCTCTCCTCGCCCTTTGGAAGGCATCTATGTGATGAAGTTGCTGTTCGAAGTGAGATGGAAAATTCTTTTGTCTCGATGGTCAGCTCACTGAGCATGTATTGTTCCATCAGCTTTACAAGCTGGCGAACGATCTCAATTTCATTTCCCTCGGTTGCTTTGTTTTGCTTCTCGTTGCCTTTTACCTCACTGCTCCTTGCGCCCATAAATTTTCTCTCGCTTCGCTCCTGTGTTTTCAACCGAGGCAATGGTTAAAACGCGAATGAGTGGCGGCGCGGGGATTCGAACCCCGGACCCAGGGATTATGATTCCCTTGCTCTACCGCTGAGCTACGCCGCCACCTCACTTCTTTCGTTTCTCCTTGGCTTCTTGGTTTTGAAGGCGAGCTTGCCTCCTCTCTTCCCACTCCTGTCTAATCGCTTCCATCAGCTCACGCTCAAGCGCAAGCAGGTTCTCTGGTGAGAATTCTTTCAGCTTCTCCCAATCGACTTTTATCTTCGCCATAGACCCACCCTCCCGGAACCTAAAGTATGACACACTCGGTATCACGGTTAACCGCCCTTCGTTTTCTCGCCCCCCTCATCGCCAGCGCTCCTAACAAGTTGCATCAGGCTCGCGTTCATTATGGTGTGGGTAAAGCCTTCCTCGTCCCTCAACCTTGTTGCGAACCACCCTATGTGCTCAACAGTTGCCCAACAGTTACCTATGCGCACCTTATCGCCGATGCCTATGATGTCCTCAAACATCATGATGTAACATGCAAGCGCGTTCTCAATCAACCTACGACAAGCAAGCACCAAGAGAAACAGCACCGCAAGTAGCCATATCGCAAATGGCAGTATCGGCAGATCAAATATTTCAAGGGCGATGAATACCGCGAGCAATGCCAGAGAGAGGCGTATGAGCAATTGTGGTGGCTTGAGCAACCTCCTCCTCCTGATGGCATACCAGTGCATGTTTTGTCCATGCCTTTGCGATAGCGTATGGCTTAGCGAGCGCTCAAGCCACTTACAGAACACCAAGCCACAAGCTTCAAGCGCTATTGCAACAGCTATGGCTGAAAGAGCGCGCACAAAAAATTGATTCATGAACGCAAGGTCAAATTGCGCTTCCATGGAGAGGTCCTCGCTTCCTCATAGGTGAGCAGGACGATAGTGGCAAGGTGCTAATAGCTCAAGCGCTTCCCGAAGCTTCCGTTTCAAGCCCCCTCTTCTCCCTCGCTGCCTCCATTGACAGCTGTTGCAAGCGCCTCAGGAAAGAAGGCATGCCCTCAAATCCAGTTTCAACGATCATGCCCTCGCCAGGCTCTATGCGCACATACCTTATGCCAGCATCATGTTCGCTACCACGCATCTTAAGCACTGTTATCGTCTTACGCATGTGGTCGTGTATGTTTCTGAGCCTAAGTGCGAGTATGGCATCAAAGAGGAGCGCTATCTCGGACTCAATCAACTCTTGCTCTACTGTCGTTGGGCGCAAATCGAATGTGAGGATTGAAGTGATATTGTGCGAGAGGAACAATTGGCGCAGAGCTCCAACATAGTCTCTGAACACTGCTTGCTCCATCAAGCTCGGTTGTATGTCTGAAAGGCTATCAATGACAGCTCTCTTGAAATTCTTCCTCGTCACAAGGTTGTGTATGTCCCAGAAGAGTTTGTAAGGGTCTAAGTCGCCCATGTTGTAGTGCAGTATTGTTATCATTCCAGCTTCAATGAGGGGTTGCAAGTTCAGCCCGACAGTTTGGCTCACCTTCAGTATCTGTTCTGGCGTCTCACGGATGACGACATAAAGTCCAGGTTCGCCCCTCTGTGCGCCGTAAGCTATGAACTGGCGCACAAGCATTGACTTACCAGCACCAACATCGCCAGCGAGCAATGCACAAAAGCCCTCGTAAAGACCACCACCAAGCATCCTATCAAGCCCCGGAACCCCGCTTGGCACCCTTTTAAGAGTGACCTCACTTGTTGTTTGGCTTGTGAGCGCCAAGTAAGGCGCTGGGTAAACATGTATGCCATCTGACTCAATAGCCATGCTATGCTTCCCCGGCAGGAACGCCTGTCCCCTTGCCTTAAGCACTTCCAAGAAGCGTCTCCTTTGCACTTTGTCTATGGGTTCGAGCGAGAGCCTTATGACAGCGTCAACGGTGTATTCCTCAAATGTGAACGAGTGTTCACTTTGGTGAACCTCTTGTGTGAGGACGGTGGTTATCTCCCGCTGACGGAACATGTTTAACAGCCCGCTTATCATTTCCCTGAGTTGGATCTCATCCGTAGTTATGCGCTGGAAGTGCGTTATGCTGTCGATGAGCACCCTGCGTATGTCCATCTCGGCGAGCGTTTTGTGTATGATACCATCTGGGCTTTGGAGCTGTTTTTGAAAAACATGTGGCGATGTAGCTATCACATAAATTTTCCTCTGCTCAATGAGCGATTCGAAGTCCCATCCGAAGTGCTTCGCGTCACGAAACATCTGTTTTGGGAATTGCTCGAATGTCACTATCAAGCCGGGCTCGTTGTAATACAAAGCGCCAGCGTAAATGACCTGCAAGCCAAATGTTGTCTTTCCCGTCCCCGGAGCACCTTGAACGAGTATTGTATCACCACGCAGTATCCCTCCCATAAGAACATCATCAACCCCGGGTATGCCCAATCGCACGAACTCACTGTTGCTGATCATTATTTTCTCGCCTCCTTGTGGATCAACTGCCTGATGAAAGTCTCTCTTCGCTCCCTGCACGAGAGCTTCTCTGAAACGAAATGGCATACCGCATCTTTCACTTGCGGGTCTTGGGAGAGCATATAGATTGCCTCTTCTCCTTCGCCATACCGAACTAAGATCGTCGCTTCGACGAGTTCGTTCGCTGCTTGCTCAACAGTCTTCTCATCTCTCCCAAGCCACATTGAAAGTCCCTTAGCGCTGTCCATAGCTGTTGGGTGAGCGGCGAAGAAGAGCAACAGCTCTACTTTCACCACCGAGTCCACAACGCTCCCTATGGTTTTCGACAGGCTGTTTCGGACTTCCGCTCCCATTGCGCCCTCCCACTCCAAACTCATAGGTGAGCAAAGCGCACCATATGAGCATCACAGCGCAAAGGCGTCTAAGAAGCATGCGTTTGCCAGTTGCGAAGAACATACCATGATGCATTATGATAGCGTCTAACATTGCCGCTCACCCAAATCAAATTTTGCCACCCGTAAACAGCGCACGCCAATAACAGTTGCGACCGACCGCCAGACGCGCTAACAATAGATTGGATGAAGGTTTGACAAACAAAGAAAGTTGAGGGTAGGGACAAGGGGAATGAAGTCGCCAAGTGCCATTGCAAATCAGCTTGACGAGATTCTCGATAAACTGGAGAAACCGATCCCAGTTGAGAGGAAGATGGGCTACCGTGATTTGTCTGTCATAGGTGGCTTTGGGCGCTACATGCAACTGTGGGCAAGCAGGGCTATGGAGTTAGCCGAGGGAGATAGCGAGGTGACGGAACGATTGCGCTACCTCGTTTCGCTGTTTGATGGCTATGAGTTGGTGAGCTTGATGGAACGGAAGGAGAGGGTGAATGAGGCTGAACAGATAGTGAAGGAACTGCGTTCGCTCATCAAAAACGAGTTAGAGGAAGTAGGGACAACCTCAAGTGTGAGAGTAAGTGAGGATGAGCACCTGCACATTCAAACTGCAGTTGCTTCAAAGGGAGTCCACACCGATACAGTGAGCACCGACATTTACGAACAGAAGTTGAAGAAGCTTTCACAGCCAGTGCAATACCTTTACGGCGTCGGACAAAAGAGGGCATCCCTCTTAAAGCGCCTCGGAGTTGAAACGGTTGAGGACTTGCTTATGCTTTTCCCGCGAAGGCATGAGGATAGAACACGAATAAAACCGATAGCACAGCTTACTCTCGGTGAGAAGGAGTGTGCTCTTGTCACCGTTACGGGTCATGCGAGGACGGAGAAGAGGAGGGGCATAGCGATAACAAAAGTCCCAGTAGCAGATCATACAGGCTCGGCATTCCTCGTTTGGTTCAATCAGCCGTTCCGTGAGGCTCAAGTCTTCCCGAACATGAAACTGTTTGTCTACGGCAAAGTCCAGCGCTTCATGCACAGCCTGTGCATAGTCATGCCTGAGGTTGAGCCAGCCGTTGGCGACAGTTGGCTACAAGTTGGGCGCATAGTCCCGATATACCCGTTGACTGGCGGGCTAACTCAGAACTTCCTAAGACGCCTCATTTACAACACATTGGAAGCCTTCTCAGGAATGATTGAAGAGACACTGCCGCAGGATCTGCTTAGAGCACACCAAATGATGCCACTCAGGGAGGCGTTCAAGCAAATCCACTTCCCAGACGACATGCATAAATTACAGCAGGCAAGGAGAAGGGTTGTGTTTGAGGAATTCCTACTAATGCAACTTGCGCTGGCACTGCGTGAGAGGGGCTTCAAAAAGAAGCAAGGGATCGCATTCAAAACAGACTTGCCTCAGATAGCGGAGTTCATAGCCTCATTCCCATTTGAGCTGACAGCTTCGCAGAAGAGGGCGATAGAGGAGATACACAGGGACATGGCTTCACCACAACCGATGAACAGATTACTTCACGGTGAGGTCGGTTCTGGGAAGACAGTTGTAGCAGCAACCGCTCTTTACACAGCCGTCCTGAATGGCTACCAAGGCGCTTTCATGGCGCCAACCGAGGTCTTAGCCGAGCAACACTACAGAGTCTTACTTGAACTCTTCCAGCCGTTCAATGTTGATGTGACCCTCCTCATAGGAAGCCTCTCTCAAAGGGAGAAGAGGAGGGCGAGAAGAAGGATAGAGATCGGAGATGCTTCGATCATCGTCGGGACACACGCTCTAATTCAAGAGGATGTCGTTTTCAACAGGCTCGGGCTCGCGGTGGTTGATGAACAGCATAAGTTCGGTGTGATGCAACGAGCAAACTTAATACGAAAGGGCACTTGCCCAGATGTGCTCATAATGACGGCAACCCCTATTCCAAGGACGCTCGCCCTAACAGTTTACGGCGACTTGGATGTATCGGTTCTGCATGAGCTACCGCCCGGAAGGAAGCCAGTGATTACGAGGTGGGTGCGGAAGGAGAGGAGGCATCTCGCCTACAGGTTTGTCCAGCAGGAGCTTGAGAAGGGAAGGCAGGCTTATGTCGTTTGCCCGTTGATTGAAGAGTCTGAGAAGCTTGAAGATGTGGATGCAGTCGTCAAGCATGCTGAATGGCTACAGCATGAGGTCTTCCCCGATTTCAAGGTCGGCGTTTTGCATGGTCGTTTACCATCGCACGAGAAGGATGCAGTTATGGAGGCGTTTAGGAGGGGAGAAATACATGTGCTGACGACGACGACCGTCATAGAGGTCGGTGTTGATGTGCCCAACGCAACCGTTATCGTCATCGAGGATGCTCATAGGTTCGGCTTAGCACAACTCCACCAACTCAGAGGGCGCGTTGGCAGGAGCACATATCAAAGCTATTGCTTCCTCGTCGGCTCACCATCAAGTGAGGACGCAAGAAGGAGATTGGAAGTTATGGTGCGCACAAACGACGGGTTCGAGATAGCTGAGGAAGATTTGCGCCTGCGTGGTCCAGGGGAGTTTTATGGCACAAGACAACATGGTCTCCCAGACTTGAGGATAGCTGACATCATACACGATGTTGATCTGTTGATACTGGCAAGGCGCGTCGCAAGGAGCATAGTTGAGGAAGACCCCACATTGCGCAGCCCAAAGTATGCAGCGCTCAGGCAAAAGGTCCTCAAGCTTTTTGAGGGACGGATTGAGCTGATAGATGTATCGTGAGAGGAGGCATCAACGCTCTTTCATGCGAAGCGAGAGATAGTTCCTCACATCGCTCTCCGAAACGAATTCAACCCCGAGTGCCTCAGCGACTTCTTCGATCGTTAAGTTGTGCTCCCTCGCGAGTCTCTTTGCCGCTGGGGTGGCTTTCACCCTCTTCGTTTGTGGTTGCGTTGGCGATGTTTCTTTTTCCACCGCCACTTCTGTTTGAGCTGGCTTTTGCGGTCCGACGGAGACATGTGTCTCCCTCCACCGCTTCATAAGGAGCTCGTTTTCCTCGTCCACATTCGGCAGTGGCTCATCGCTATCTCCGAGGATGGCAATCACAAATCCGACTGGCACAGTGCTTTTCTCCTTGGCGACAATGCGCCTCAATATGCCACTTGATGGTGACTCCATCTCAAATGTGACCTTCTCGGTTATTATCTCCACGAGTGGTTCCCCTTCGTTCACATACTCGCCTTCCCTCTTCAGCCACTTGCCAATCGTCGCCTCCTCCATGTTCTCAAAGACCTTCTCGATGACGACCTTAACTGCCATGAAGCATCACCACATCACCTAAGTGTCACTTCTTGGTGTTGTAACACGATGGCGCTTGTGTGCGTTTACAGCCTTCACATTTAAAATTTGCTTTGCCGTGCTACACAATGTCATTGGCGCCGTTTAAATCAGAGTGAATTGGGAGGGAAGAGGATGCGCATGCGGTTGGTGTTCCACATAGGTCTTCAACTCATCGTGCTTGTATCGCTATGTCGCTTGGCAGTGTCATCGGAAGAAGCATCGCCAGATGGTGAGATGCTTGAAGAGCCGAGGCTGGCACACAGCGATGTTTTGGGGCTGAGCGATTTCTCTTACGATGTCATGGCGAAGCTCGCTGGCTCTGGATTGCTCAGCGGATATTCAGCGAGGCACTTCCGCTTTGGCTTCGCATACACGAGGAAACAGATTGCCGACATAATCGCAAAGGCAATTCACAGCGCACAAGAGGGTAGCTTAGATGATACAGGTAGGAAAACGCTTGCGCACCTACATGGCGATGAGGATAAGCTACTGCTGTGGCAAACGGCGAGGCAGTTCTGCGATGAGCTTCGTGCCGATGAGCCTTTACCGACAACTTTTGAGGACATGCCCACAAGCGTTTTCACATCGTATGCTTTAAGCATCCGCCCCATCGCTTCTCTCTCGCTTGATTCGAAAGGCGTCATGTTGCGTCATCAGGGCTTCTTCAGCGTCCTTGCACGCTTGAACAAGAAAACGAGCGTCCAAATCAGACTTAACACATCGCGCCAAACATCTCTCTTCGAGAGCTATAACAAGCCTCTGCTTGATGTAGCCACCATCTCAACGGAGCTGTTTGGTGGGAAGCTTGATCTCGGCAGAGGTTATGAGCGTTTTGGTCCAGCGAGCGTTAGCGGTGGGATACTCACAGATGGCGCCCACCCGATTGATATGTTCAGATGGTCAGGCAGGGTTATGCTTCCCATCGTTGGGAAGGTAAGGGTTAGGCAGTTGGTCGGATACTTACAGGGTGACGAAAACGGCAAGCGCTTTATCTTGGCGAGGCGTTCTGAGAAGTCATTTGGCGATTCGTTTGTATTCGGCTTTAACGAGGTCCAGCTCTCAAAACCTTTCCCATCTCCGATTTCGTTTTTGCTACCTCTTTATCCTGCCTCCCGTTTGCTCGTGCGCATGGGGCGAAACGAAGACAGCGATGAGATAATCGTGAGCGCGGACATGAGCTGGATCGGTAAGGGTGGCACCCGCTTCTACATTGAGTGGGTCGTTGATGATGTGCGCCTCGCAAAACCTGCCGAAAGACAGATGGGATGCATAGTTGGTTTCCAGATGCCATTTGATGTAGCGAGAAAGCGCCTCGGGCTCACAGTTGAGTATGCGCGGTTTGACAAAAACACATTCACGCACCGAAACAGGAAGCTCAATTACCAATACCGCAATGAATCGCTCGGTTATGTGACTGGACCTAACTCAATGCTCATTTTCGGGAGACTTGATTTTCCGATATCGCAAAGGATGCACATCGCATTGCTCGGAGCCAGAGCACAACACGGTCGCAAGACGAGCCCTGATTGGGAGCAATATTTCTCTGCACAATTCTTCTACGACATCAATCCAAGCCTCTCGATCGGGCTTCATTACACCAAAGGGATGCCACCAAGATGCGGTAAGCCAATACATGCTGGCGCTTGGGATGAGGCGAAGGAAAGGGCTGACTATGTCTCGTTTGAGATCAACATGTTGCTGTGATTGGAGCTTATGGTGGCGTAGATTAGCAAACCCAATCCCATCGTAAGCTTTGGGTGACACGATGATGAGACCCTTTGATGTTGATGAGTTTCAACAACTCCTCAGGACGAAGTGGCTGGGCAGGCATTTCGTTTACATGGAGCATGTGGGTTCAACAAACGATGTGGCGAAGCAAATCGCAATTGAAGGGGCTCCAAATGGTGCTCTCGTTTTGGCGGAGGCGCAGTCGGCTGGCAGGGGAAGATTTGGAAGGAGCTGGTTCTCACCTAAGCTAACTGGCATTTACGCATCCTTCATAGTTCGTCCGCCGTTCCTGCCGAAGGAATTGCTCATTTTAACCATTGCAACCGCTGTCGGTGTGTGTGAAGGGTTGCACGAATCAACATCGCTACCCGTTATGGTGAAGTGGGTAAACGATTTAGTTTTGGGTGGTAAAAAAGTTGGTGGCATCTTGACCGAGGCGAGAGCCTCGCAAAGCGGAGTTGAGTTTGCTATCGTTGGGATAGGGATCAATGTGAATACCGAAGCAGAACACTTCCCGAGCGAGCTTAGATGTGTTGCAACAAGCCTTAAAGAGTTTTCGGGCAAGCAGTTTCGGAGGGAGAGGTTGCTCGCTTCAATGCTTGCACATCTTGAGCGTGTTTATGAGGCGCTTCTTTCAAACGGGTTTGAGAAGCTGAGGGAAAGATACTGCCAGTTGCATTTCGCTCAAGGTAAGCTTGTGGAAGTAACTACTGGCTCAGGGAAGCTTGTCGGCGTAGTCAAGGGGCTGGATGGAAGAGGGGCGCTTATGTTGCAACTTAAAGGCGGGGTGGAGACCGCCATCATAAGTGGCACAGTAAGGTTGTTGGAGTGAAGTAGCGCCATGCTCATTCTTATGGGGTGAGCCTTCCATGCCGAAGGGAGAGCGCGTCATCGTGATAGGTGGCGGGCTCGCTGGCTGTGAAGCAGCATGGCAGGTTGCGAACATGGGTGTCAAAGTGGTCCTTTACGAGATGCGCCCTTATGTGATGACACCAGCACACAAGACTGGATTGCTCGCCGAGCTTGTTTGTAGCAATTCGCTTCGAAGCGATATTTTGACCAAGCCTGCTGGGTTGCTCAAAGAGGAGATGAGGAGGCTTAACTCAATCATCATAAGATGCGCCGATGAAACAGCCATACCAGGTGGTGGCGCTTTAACCGTTGATAGGGAGGAGTTTGCGAGGGCTGTCACGAGGGCAATCGAAGCTCATGAGTTGATAACGGTTGAGCGCAGGCTCATAACGAGCATACCGAGTGAGGGCATAGTGATCGTCGCAACTGGACCGCTCACGCACCATGAGTTTGCTGAGGAGATAAGGAGACTTGTTGGTGAGGAGTTCCTTCATTTTTACGATGCGGTTGCACCGATAGTTGATGCAGAAACGATTGACTACTCAAAGACATTCATGGCATCACGCTACAGAGATGATGAACCAGCGTATGTCAACTGCCCGATGAACGAAGAGGAATACAACGCGTTTTGGGAGGCACTCGTTAGCGCAGAAAGGGTCGAACTGCACGAGTTTGATGAGGAGGCTAAGTTTTTTGAAGGGTGTCTGCCAATTGAGGTCATGGCTGAGAGGGGGCGTCTAACGCTCGTTTACGGACCGCTTCGCCCAACTGGTTTGATAGACCCAAGGACTGGCAAACAACCATTTGCTGTCGTGCAGTTGCGCCCAGAGAACAAAGAGAGAACGCTCTACAACATGGTTGGCTTCCAGACCCAATTGAAGTGGTCAGAGCAAAGGCGAGTGTTTCGGATGATACCCGGGCTTGAGCATGCGGAGTTCGTGCGCTACGGCATGGTCCACAGGAATACATTCGTCAATGCACCGAAATTGCTTCTGCCGACATACCAGCTTAAGGTTGATGGCAGGATTTTCTTTGCGGGGCAGTTCTCGGGTGTTGAAGGATACATCGAATCTGCAGCATCGGGGTTAGTTGCGGGGATAAACGCAGCGCGCATGGTGCTCGGCATGGAGCCACTCGTGTTCCCGCCAGAGACTGCTCTTGGGGCTTTGGCTAATTACATCACCACCGCAGACCCGCGTTATTTCCAACCGATGAACATAAACTTCGGTCTTCTCCCACCGCTTCCAAAGCGCGTAAAGGACAAAGCTTTAAGGCAATTGGAGCTTGTTAGGAGGGCGCTATCAAGTTTGGAGCACTTCATTGATGAGCATGGCTTGATAAGAGGCGTTCCGAAACACAAAATTTGATTTTGTGTAAAGCCGTAAAACCAATGACGGCTGAAGGAGTGAAGTAAAGTGCCAAGCTTGGTTGTCGTTGGCGCACAATGGGGAGATGAGGGCAAAGGGAGGATAGTTGACCTGCTGAGCAAGCGTGCGGACATAGTTGTGCGCTTTCAAGGTGGGTGTAATGCGGGGCATACGCTCGTCATCGATGATCGTAGGCTTGCCCTCCACCTGATACCTGCTGGCATAGTCCACAAGCACACGGTGTGCGTTATAGGTAACGGTGTTGTTGTTGACCCACAAGCGTTGCTTGAGGAGATAGAAACGATAAGAGGGCTTGGTATTGATGTATCACCGAAGAGGTTGTTGATAAGCGACAGGGCACATGTGACTTTCACTTACCACAGAATACTCGACAGCGCGAGGGAATCGGCTGGCTCAAAGTTCAAGCTCGGCACAACACAAAGGGGGATAGGTCCAACATATGTGGACAAGGTTGAAAGGATTGGCATAAGGATGATCGACTTGCTTGATAAGGACAGGTTGCGCCAGAAGCTTGAGATGAACTTTGAGCAGAAGGCGGACATCCTATCGCGTTTGCCAGAGGATGAGCGCCCGAAGATCGACGAGCTTTGCAAACGCTATTTGGAGTATGGAGAGATACTTGCGCCCTTCATCTGCGACACCACGAAGGTTTTGAACGATGCGTTGCGTTCTGGGTGCAATGTTCTTTTTGAGGGTGCTCAAGGGGCGGGACTTGATGTTGACTTTGGGACTTTCCCATTCGTGACCTCCTCAAACACTATCGCAGGGAGCGTTTGCACTGGTGCTGGAGTCCCGCCAACCTTGATTGACGCTGTGATAGGTGTTAGCAAAGTTTACACGACAAGAGTTGGCGCAGGTCCGTTCCCGACCGAGTTGAATGACGAGACGGGAGACAGGCTCAGGGAAATCGGTATGGAGTATGGAGCGACAACCGGTCGCCCGAGGAGGTGCGGGTGGCTCGATTTAGTTCAACTTCGCTTTGCTGCCCGCATAAACGGGTTTGATGCTTTAGTGCTTACAAAGCTCGATGTGCTCGACCACTTTGAGGAGATAAAAGTGTGCGTCGCATACAAACACAAGGGCAAACTCTTGACCGAGTTCCCAGCGAGCAGTGAGATGCTGAGTGAGTGTGAGCCAGTCTATGAGACGCTGAAAGGGTGGCTGGAACCGACGAAGCAAATTAGAAGTTACGATGAGTTGCCTGAGAGAACGAAACAGTTCGTGGATTACATCTCTCAGCAACTTGGGATACCGATTGGGCTGATATCAGTCGGACCAAGATGTGACGATGTTATCGTGCTTGATGAGCGTTGGCTCAAATATGAGTTCACAAGACGAGGGAGATGATTTGGGATGGCGAAAGCGAGCGTTGTTCTTACAGTCGCTGAATCGAAGCGCCTCATAGCTAAAGGGGTTGCTAAGCTTCGTCCTGTTCAAAGGGCACTCAAGGAGGGCATGATCGCTATCGCAAAGGGAACAACGAACGCTTATGTTGTTGAGGAGTTGCTTGGTAGAGCAATAGACAAGCCCGCATATACAACAGGGGTAACGATGCCGAGAAAGACGATGCACACATCTGGGTTGAGGGAACAAAAGCTACCTGACATCGTGCTCAAGAACGGGATGCCAGTTGAAGGGATGACCGTGATTGAGGCGGTGAAGCACATGGGCAAGGGGGATGTTTTCATAAAGGGCGCAAACGCACTCGACTACAAGAGGAAGGTTGCTGGCATACTCATCGGGCATCCTGAGGGAGGAACCATCGGCGCAACGATAGGAACTATTGTGGCAAGGAGGATTGAGCTTGTAATACCTGTAGGGTTGGAAAAGCTCGTCTATGAAGACATTGAGGCTTTGAGCATGAAAACAAGGACACCAGATGATGAGTTGCTCACGGAGACACCAACCTTGATGCCAGTCACAGGGACGATAATCACTGAGATTGAGGCTTTGAAGCTGTTGTGCGATGTTGAGGCGACATTGATAGCGTCTGGTGGTGTTGCGGGTGCTGAGGGCTCGGTGAGATTAATGATCGAAGGCGATGGCGAGAAGGTGAGGAAAGCTTTGCAGTTGATTGAATCCATACAGGGTGAGCCACCGTTCGTCTCATAGTGAGCCTTTGACTTGTAAGGTAGTGGTGAGTCGCATTGAAGGTAGTGGACATCGTAGGTGCAAGACCGCAGTTCATAAAGCTTGCTCCCATCCTCAAAGCCATCGAACGGCACAACAAGCTACGCGCGGATGAGCGAATATGCGAGATACTGCTCCACACAGGGCAACATTACGATTACCTAATGTCGCAGGTCTTTTTTGAGGAGCTCGGAATAAAAGCACCAGACCACCACCTTGGCGTTGGCTCTGGCACTCATGGCTACCAGACGGGTGAGATGCTTAAGCGGATTGAAGATGTTTTAATCGGCGAGAAGCCAGACTTGGTGATAGTATACGGCGACACAAACAGCACGCTCGCTGGTGCCATCGCCTCCGCCAAACTGCATATCCCTGTGGCACATGTGGAAGCTGGGTTAAGGTGCTTCAACAAGCGTGTGCCAGAGGAGATCAATCGCATATTAACCGACCATGTGTCGGACCTGCTCTTTTGCCCAACTGAGACAGCTGTGAGGAATCTCAGGATGGAGGGTATAACTGAGGGGGTTCACTTGGTTGGCGATGTGATGTATGATGCGGTGCTAATGTATCTGGAGGTGGCGGAAGGCAAGAGCGATGTCCTTTTCCGTTTTGGGCTTGAGCCAAAAGGATACGCCCTCGCCACCATCCACAGAGCAGAAAACACAGACAACTTAGAACGCCTCAGGGCTATACTGGAAGGGCTTGAAAGGATCGCAGAGGAGGGTATAGAGGTTGTCTTTCCTATCCACCCGCGCACTAAGAAACAAATAACAGCGTCTGGCTGGCAGATGAAAGGCGTAAGAGTTTCTGAGCCAGTCTCATATCTTGACATGCTGGTGCTCGAGAAGAACGCCCGCATGATTTTGACTGACTCAGGCGGCGTCCAGAAGGAAGCCTTCTTCTTCCGAGTGCCCTGCATCACTTTGCGTGAACAAACGGAATGGATAGAGACTGTGGAGACAGGCTGGAACACGCTTGTTGGTTGCGACCCAGATGAGATTGCCAAAGCCGCTATCAACGCAAAGCCCGGAAGGGACTCGGTGTTCCCATATGGAGACGGTAAAGCTGCTTTGAAGATCGTTGAGATAATCCATGCGTTCCTGCGATCCTCAGGAAGGTTGTAGCGATAGTTTCCATCCAGCAAGGGAGGGCTATTTCAATCCGAGAGCATCTCCTGATCAATCGGGTAGCGCCCGATAGATTTTGCATACTCCACCGCCTTGACAAGCGTTTCTGGATTGACACCGATGTATGCCTCGCCACCGATGGCGAGCGCAAAGCCACCTCCGGGCGCACCCAATCTTATGGCTCGTTTTATTTTCGGCTTCGCATACTCAAGGTCGTAGTAGAGGTCTTTACAGTTCAATCCGCCGCTGAAAAACACCTTGCCCGCAAAAGCTCTTTTCGCATTCGCCACATCGCTGAACCCACCGATGTCCATCTCTGTGAGCTTCATTATGTTTGCGTATGTTTCAAAGTGGTGGTCGTTCGGACCATCAGCGTGCAAGTAGCGCCCATTGATACCGTAACGGGCATAAATGAGCATGTTGTATGGCATGACATGCATGCGATACATCTCATCGGAGACGAAAGCGGAGTGATCATCAGCCAGCCCTATGGAAGTTGTCTTCCTTCCGAAGTATTTGTCGGCGAAGTCACGGAGCATGAAGAAAGCGAGCAACAGTTTCTCGAAGAGGCGGTGGACAAGTTGTGGTTCGTCAACCAGATAGAAGAAGACCTCTTGTGGCTCGATTATTCCACACGCCGCAGATAGCGGTGGGTGAATCGTCAAGCCAGCGTTGACTGGCATCCTTATGCCGAGCTTCTCAACCCTCTCCTTCATTCGCTCATACCTGCGATAGTATTCAAGCACACCCTTGTGTTCGCTCGGATCTTTCAGCTTCAGTTTTTCAACCGCCTCTGGCAAGCTCATGGTGCGCACTATCCAAGGTGGTGAGTCTTCTGGTTGTTCTATGGGTAGGTCAAAATATACCGCTTCGGCAACAGCGCCTATGTCGAGGTTTATCCCATATCCAGTGCGGTCATCACGCAATTCCTCAAAAGCCCATTTCTGACCGCGCACCTGAACTTCAATCTGCACATCTAAGTTCTCGTAGTAGTCACGGAGCTTCACTCCGAACAACTTGCAGTAAAACGGTCCAGCCACATTCATTGTTATTGGGACTCTGTCAGGTTCACGAAACTGCTTAGCTATGCTTAAGCGCCTGCGCGCATCTTCGATTTGGCTTCTGTATCGCTCTGGGTTGAATTCAACACTCACACCCACCTCACCACCCACCATCGTTAGAGTTTCCTTGCCACCCAAAGGAGGGCACGCTTTACGAGTTCACGGTAAGTTGCATTGCGATAAGCTTCAGGTCCATGACCAAGCTGGATGTAGACAACCCTCGCCTTCCCATACTCCTTCGCCCACGCTATTGAAGGTTCGTTTTGCTGGCAGTCAGTTGTTAGAAGCAAATGCGCATCCGGGCTGACCCAATAGCCTTTGTAGCACTCATCAACGACTTCAAAGTCGCTCAAGCCCCTCGTTATTGGGTGCTCTCTGTCAGCGATTGTTATTTTCATCTTCACACCGAAGGCAACCTGAGAACGCCCTCTCGGTTTCCCATCGGGATCTTTTCCGGGCGATAGGAAATACTTAGCGCCTATGATGCGCCAATACTCATCCCAGTTCTGGTATGAAGCGATCGCATGATGTAGCACCAGAAGCCCAACGGTGCCCTCCTTCAAAGCGCTCACCATACACTCCTTTTGCTTGTCAGTTATTTGCTGCCACATATCGTAAAGCACGATAGCGTCGTAGCGCTTCAGTTCACTCTCGTTGCACCAGAGGTTATTAGCCTCTGGTTGTTTGAACTCCTCCCATGCCACATTGCCCATCCAGTCAAAGACGGCGAAGAACTCTTTCCTATCAAACTCGTGCCCGCCAGTGAATATCGCAACCTTTAGTTTCTGCGCCTCATTGTTCCCTTCGGCTCCGAGGATGAAAAGCGAAGTTGCAACACACGATGCAAGTGCGATCGTGCTGTATATGCGACGCATCCTAACCACCTCCATGTCAATGAGCTGTTAGCGCCTTCACAGCTTCTTGAGAAAGCGCATACAAGCCACCACGCCCACGCTTTGCCAATCTCCTCACCTCAAGTTGAACCAATGCTGTGCTTACTTCCGAGATAGGCATGGCTGTCTCACGAACTATCTGGTCAATGTGCCTTTCACCCTTTGAGAGCACCTCAAGTATCTTCAGTTCAACTGGGCTAAGCCCGGGAAGCCTTTGGAGCTGTGCCTTCGGTGTAACTTCAGCATGTGGCTTGATTTCTTCCTTCGGTATCCCAAGGGCTTCAAAAACATCTTCCGCAGTTTCAACTATTTGCGCCCCCTCCTTGATGAGCTGATGGTTACCTTTGAAGTTGGGGCTTGTTATCGGTCCCGGAACGACGAGCACTTCCCTGCCTTGCTCAAGCGCCCAATCAGCCGTCAGCAGGGCACCACTACCTTGTGGCGCTTCAACAACTATCACCGCAAGCGACATACCGCTTATTATCCTGTTGCGGATAGGGAAGTGCCACGCTTGAGGATAAACACCAAGCGGGAATTCACTTAGCAATGCACCGCTCTTGATGATGCGCTCACGCAGTTGTGAGTTTGCCCTCGGATAGACAACATCAACTCCACAACCTAAGACAGCTATCGTCTTGCCACCAGCATCAAGCGCGCCATGATGAACAGCTCCATCAATTCCGATAGCCATCCCGCTTACTATTACTCCACCACTTGATGCGATCTCGTAAGCCAGCTTATATGCCACCTGCCGACCATAATCGGAAGGGCGTCTCGTCCCAACCATCGCTATCAACAACTCTTCACTTGTGCTCATCTCGCCGAGGGCGTAAAGAGCTATAGGCGCATCCGGAAGTTGGCGAAGCAATGCCGGATAGCGTTCGTCAAAGTAGGTTATCAGCTCGCCCCCGATCGAGTTTAGCTTTTCCACATCCTTGAGTGCTCCTTCATCAAACTTCGCTTTCCTCAGCTTGCTCAGGTGAGCCTCGCTTATACCTTCAACGCACAACAAGCTATCTTCATCAGCTTCAAAGATAGCCTGCGGTGAGCCATAGATGCGCAAAAGCGATAGCAACCTCTCCGACGATATGCCACACCTCGTGAGCCTCACCCATGCTATGAGTTCCTCATCCATGTTGTTCACCTTGCTTTTTTTCATTCATCCTCTTGTTTTGGTGGTTCGAGTGCTTGCTCACCTTGCGAGGGTAGTGGCTTTGCTTCCATCACGACTTCGCTCAAGCCTTCTGTGAGCTCGCCCCTCACTGCGCTGAGCGCCCTTATGACAAACTCTTGATACTCCTTGTAGTGCCTTCTCAGGGCTTCCTCAAGCTCTCCAACTTGCTTCCTTGCAAGACGCAACTGTTGCTCCCGCTCATAAGCCAGACGCCGCCAGAACTCCTCATGTCTATAACCGCTGAACCACAGAACGAGGAGCGTTATTGCTATCGCAGACAATGTCGGCAGGCAAACCATCTCGTAAACATGTGCTGTGAGCGTGTAGTATCCATCGTCGATGAATGGCGGACCGAGGACAGCGAATTCAATCATCCTCTCATTGACGACGCGCACAGGGAACGAGGAGTTGAGATAAGCAAAATACGCCACATAGAACACGCTTGAGAGGCAAAGCAATGCGACGAGCATCTTGAATGCGATTGATATCGCCCTCCCGATCCACCGTAACACCGTCATCAGTTTCACCCCCTCAGAAGTGCTCACCTGCCAAAAGGCGCGCCTCACTCACCTGTTGTAGGTGCTCCCGTTATTGGCGCTCCGGGTGTCGTTGGTGCTGTCTCAGGTGGTGCTGGGAGCGGTAGGGAGTTGTTGATTTGGAACCGAAGCCTATACCTGCCTATGTTGCCCGCGTGGTCCTTTGAAGTTACAACCACAAGGTATTCGCCGTCTGGGAGTGGTCTCTTTACGCCCTTCCCCGTGGGAACATGTATGTCAAGCGTTAGAGTTCCTTTAGCCTCGTCAAACTCAAACGGGAGCTTGGGCAGACGAGTGCAAGTGGCTTGAAAACCAGTCGGGTCAATCCCGCTACCAGCATCCGCGAGTTTCAGAAGAAGTTTAATCGGCGGGTAGCCCGGAACTTGCAAAGGCTTCCCTTCGCCCAATTCAGAGGAAGCCTCCACGAGCTTATAAAGGATGAAGCGAGTTGGATCTTTTGAGGGGACGCGCAAGGATGCGGAAACAAACGCAGGTGGAGTCGTGTCCACAAAGTCACTGCAGAATGCGTAGAGGCTTCCATCACCAGATGTGACATAGAGTCCGTTACTCGTTACGACCGGTGGGGAGTATATGCGCACCTGTTTTTCATCTTGAGGGTTTTCATCACCGAGTTTAAAGCGCCACAACACCTTCCCGTCTTCGATGCTTAGAGCGTATACGACACCGCTTGCAGCCGTAACGAAAACTGAATCCGCGCTCGTTGACACACCTGAGTAAACTGGCTGTTTGAGGTTTTGTTGCCACACCTCCTTCCCCGATTCAACATCAATTGCGTGGACTGTGCCAGTCCTCGTGGCGATGTAAATGGTTTTTCCCTTCAATGCTGGTGCACCTACAGCGATGTCGGGTAAGCCAATTTGCCTTGTTATCTTCCTCCAGCGCACATCGTAGAAGCAGAGCAGGCGTCCAACCCCGATATAGACAAATGGGCTCTGTGCTATCGGCAGAGTCGGTGCGCTACCAACACCGAGTGGCGAGTTGGCGAGCACTTCAATACCGACACCCTTATCGTGACGCTTCAACCCGACGATGAGCATCCGCCTGTTGCTCGTGATCATGGACAGCCAATCACCGCTCTTAGCTGGTATGCTGGCGACGGATGTCGGCAGTTGAACCGTTGCAAGCTCATCACCATGAGTTACATCGATGAGGTGAGCAAATCCGGTATGCGTCAACACAAGCAAATGCCCATCAAATGAGAATGGCGGAACTCCTATTCCAGCCTGTGCTCTGAATGTCCACTCAAGCACTCCAGACTTAGCCTTTAGCGCGATTACATGTCCGCCACTCGTTGCTGCTATAACCAAATCGCCAGCTATAGCCAACGGGCATGTTACCGTTTGCGGTGCATCGTATGCCCAACTCAGTTGCCCAACATCACAGTTGACAGCATAGATTGTTCTGCCACACGCATAGTAAACATTTTCGCCATCCGTAACTGGTGATATTGTATGACGGCGAGCCACTATGTCGGGTTGAAACTTCCACTTCAGGAAGAGGGGAAGGCGAAGCGATGCCTCGCATGTTGCAGCCCCATCAGGGGTGTTTCGGAAAAGAAGCCACTTGTCTGCATCGGCTAAAGCAATGCTCATGATTGAAAGATGGATGCACATCAGCCAGCCGAATGCATTGCGAAGCAACGAGATGCATCGGGATTTCATGAGACGCACCTCCTGTTGAGCATTTTGCTATCACGGTTTGCGCAACTCAGACGAACAGTTCTCTATCAAGCGCTCGGTATTGTATCGCCTCAGCTATGTGCTCTTCTCGTATCAGTTCCGAGCCACAAAGGTCTGCGATGGTTCTCGCAACTTTAAGTATGCGGTCGCTTCCCCTTGCGCTGAACCCGAGCGATTCTATCGCCCTCCTGAGTATTTGCTTTGCGCCTTCGGTCATGATGCAGAACTGGCGCATGTGCTTTTGTTGCATATGCGCGTTGCAGAAGATGCCGCTACCTGCGAACCTTTCGAGTTGTATTTGGCGAGCCCTCATAACCCTTTCGCGTATCTGAGCCGATGTCTCAGATTGCGATGGCTCAAGTATTTCATCGGGACGAAGCTTCGGGACTTCAATGTGGATATCAATTCGGTCAACGAGCGGTCCTGATATGCGCATCCTGTAGCGCCTTATCTGGCTCTCGGTGCATGTGCACCTTCTCGTCATGTCGGTAGCGTAACCACACGGACATGGGTTCATCGCTGCAACGAGTGTGAAGCGTGCCGGGAAAGTGATAGTGTGTGCAGCCCTTGTTATCGTCACTTCGCCATCTTCAAGTGGCTGTCGTAGCACCTCAAGCGTGTCCCTGTGGAATTCGGGAAACTCGTCGAGGAAGAGAACACCGTTGTGAGCCAAGCTGACCTCGCCCGGCTTCGGTATTGAGCCACCACCTATTAAGCCAGCATTTGATATCGTATGGTGTGGTGCTCTGAACGGGCGCGTCGTTATGAGCCCCTTGTCCCTCGGAAGCAACCCGGCAACGCTGTATATCTTCGTGACCTCAAGCATCTCCTCAACGCTCATCGGTGGCAGGATGGTTGGCAGGCGCCTTGCAAGCATCGTCTTGCCAGAGCCAGGTGGTCCTATCATGAGCACATTGTGCCCCCCAGCAGCAGCTATCTCAAGAGCCCTCTTAGCATGCTCCTGCCCCTTCACTTCGCTAAAGTCAACATCATGTTCACCGTGGATGACCCCTTCATCGAACTCCGTTTTCGGGTATGGTTGGAACGACTGCGGGTTTGTCACAACCATAGCAGCTTCGTGGAGCGACTTGACCGCGTATACATCAATCTCCCTCACAACCGCAGCCTCGCGAGCGTTTTGGATTGGGACTACCAACGCTTTTATGCCAGCGTCCCTTGCGCCTATAGCTATTGGTAGAACGCCGTTTACGGGTCGCAGGCTACCATCAAGCGACAACTCCCCGACTATGACGAAATCATCCATGGAGCGGATGTTGATCTGCCCGCTCGCCATCAATATTCCGAGCGCGATAGGCAGGTCAAATGCTGCACCTTCTTTTTTCGTGTCGGCAGGTGCGAGGTTGACTGTGATTGGACGCCTCGGCAACTCATACTGCGAGTTCCTGATAGCAGAGCGTATGCGCTCAACGCTCTCAGTTACAGCCCTGTCTGGTAAGCCCACAACCTTGATGCTTGGCATCCCAGTGAGTATGTCCACTTCAACTTGCACTATGTATGCGTCAATGCCTATGAGAGCTGCGCTCTGCAACCTCGCAAGCATCTCTATCAACCCCTAAGTTGTTTTCCGAGCCGTGAGAAACGCCCAATAGTCAGTATGATCGGTTTTGCGCCTCGCAGGTAACGATGGACAGAAGCTCAGCCCTACTTACACAAGTAGCATATTTATCCTGCAGGTGCGATACTTAAAGTGCAAGTGTGACTTGCGTTCAATCCAAAGCGAGGGTTGTGATGAACGATGTCGCTCTCCATCCCGATACCGAAGGAAGCTATTGAAGTCGTATGGCGTTTCTTTGATGCGGTGCTCGAGGACGACAGGATAGCGCTTGCCGGATTGCTGATGCCGAACAGCGATGCAGCGCTCATGTATGAGTTGTTTGGCATTCCGGCGTTGATTGCAGCTTCTGGCATGCTCAGAGGTCCGTGTGTGATGCGCATAAGGCGGTTGCTCGCCCTTGAGGGGTGCTTCTGGCTTGAAGGTGAGCAGGTAAGCACAGAGGGGGAAGAGGTCATCGGGCATGTTGTGTTCAAAGTTGAGCAGTTTGGTGGGTGGCGTGTAAGCGAGATATTACCTTGGCACCTTGAGGCTGTTCACTACCTCGCCGAACGCCCCGAGCCAGCCTCGGATGACTCCGTCGCCATAATGTTGCTCTCGGTTGGGCTTTCCCTCTCACCCTCAGCGAAGCTTGATGGCGTTGAGCAAAGGCTCGTTGAAACTATGCGTAGTGACCGCTACCCAGTTACAGCTATAACGAGGGCAGTGCGCATGTGGCGTGATTTTAAAGATGTTGGCGAGGTTGAGACGCATTCGGAATCAGCATGGGCTGCAGCCGTCCAAAGAGCGATAACATTGCTTTGTTTGCTCGATGAACCTATTGAGCAGTTCGCCTTAGCGTATCAAGGGGAAGTTGAAGAAGCCAAAAGAGCATACAACACATTGATACGCACCCTCGGGATCACATTCTTCGATGCACGCTATTCACCGATACCAGACCCGAACGAGCTCATAAGGCACGCGCAAAAGCTCGGTGCAATGCAAGATGTTGAGCTTAGGGAGCATGAGGCGCTCCCTGAGGAGCCCGAGTGAAGAGGAAAAACTCACTGCCACCACGGAGCGTTTTTTGTGTCATCATCGTATCTTGGTAGTGGTTTCCCCTTTGTAGCCAACATTAACCTTTGGCAGGTGCTCAGGGCATGTATGCGATGCTTCAGAAAGCGATAGCGCTCGGGATGAGTGAGGAGGAGTATAAGTTGATCGTTGAGCGCCTCGGGAGAGAACCGAACGAGACGGAGCTCGCCATGTTCTCGGTTGAGTGGTCTGAGCATTGCGGTTACTTGCGCTCAAGGAAACACTTGAGGCTACTACCAAGGAGCGGGAAGTATAGAGCTATCTCTGGGAGCGATGCTGGCGGTATCGAGATTGAAGATGGGCTTTGGATCATCTTCAAGATGGAGAGCCACAACCACCCATCGCAAATTGAACCAAAGCAAGGTGCAGCAACTGGCATTGGCGGAATCGTGAGGGACATACTCGCAACTGGCGCACGCCCGATAGCCCTCGTTGATTCGCTTCGCTTCGCAAACCCAACCTCGGCGAAGGCGAGATACATTTTCACTGGTGTTGTTGATGGCATACAGTGGTATGGTAACTGCATCGGTGTCCCGACGGTGGCTGGCGAAGTCTATTTCAACGATTGCTACCGAACAAACTGCATCGTCGGTGTCATGTGCATAGGAGTTGTGAGGGAAGAACATTTGATGAGCAGCACAGCTAAGGGTGAGGGAAACCTCGTCGTTTATGTTGGGAATCCAACTGGGAGAGATGGGATAGGTGGCTGTAGCATACTCGCCTCACATGAGCTCAGGGAAGAACTCAGCATGCGCCCGACAGTCCAACTCGGTGACCCGTTCACCGAGAAGTGCCTCATTGAGGCATGCCTTGAGGCATACAGAACTGGGGCTGTCGTTGCAGTCAAAGACATGGGTGCAGCAGGGCTCACATGCACAACCTCGGAAATGTCTTCAGCGGGTGGCGTCGGGATGAAAATTGACCTCTCAAAAGTGCCGCGAAGGGAAGCAGGCATGGAGCCTTGGGAACTGATGATGTCGGAATCGCAGGAGAGGATGCTCCTCGTTGTTGAGAGGGGAAGGGAAGATGAGGTGTTGGAGATATTCCGAAAGTGGGGACTCATCGCTGTGGTGATAGGCGAGGTGACCAACGATGGCATGGTAACGCTGTTTGACGGCGATAAGCTGTGTGCGTGTGTTAGGGCGAGCGATCTGGCACAGCCACCAGAATATGACTTGCCAGCCAAGAAGCCCGCTTACATTGATTCCGTTCTCTCCTTCGAACCCAAAACATTGCCATTGCCTCACAACTTGAACGAAGTGGCTAAGGCTATGCTGACATCACCGAACATCGCATCGAAGCGGTGGGTCTACGAGCAATATGATCACACAGTCCAGACAAACACAGTCGTCGCACCAGGGGAAGGAGATGCAGCTGTCTTGAGGATAAAGCCAGAGATGGGCATCTTCGTAAATGGGCATGAGGAGGTAAACTTCACGAAGAAGGGCATTGCGGTTACCGCCGATTGCAACAGCTTGTATTGCTACCTTGACCCATATCTTGGTGCTCAGATAGCGGTTGCGGAGGCTGCAAGGAATTTGGTGTGCGTTGGTGCAGAGCCTGCCGCTGTAACTGATTGCCTTTGCTTCGGCAACCCAGATCACCCAGAGAGGTTTTGGCAGTTTGTTGAAGCGGTCAGAGGGATAGCGGATGCTTGCAGGTTCTTCAACCTCCCTGTCGTCTCTGGCAATGTCAGCTTCTACAACGAGAGCGAGGAGGCAGTCATTTATCCCACTCCATTGATTGGGATGGTTGGAGTGCTTGATGATGTCGAAAGGCATGTGACGATGTCTTTCAAGAACGATGGTGATGTAGTCATCCTGCTCGGGCTTTGCAAAGATGAACTTGGTGGGAGCGAGTATCTGAGGTTCATTCACGGTGTTGAGGCTGGCAAACCACCGTCTCTCGAACTTGAGCTTGAACGCAAAGTGCAGGCAACCGCACTTGAGATGATAAGAGAGGGCTTGGTCAACTCAGCTCACGATTGTTCTGAGGGTGGTTTGTTTGTCTGTTTGGCTGAATGCTGTATTGCTGGTGGAAAGGGCGCCCGCATCACGCTCACAATGGATTGCGTATCGGATGAACATGTGCGTGCTGATGCGCTACTGTTTGGGGAAACTCAATCTCGCATCATCGTCACTGTGCCACAAAAAGCGCTCTGCGAAGCCATTGAAATCGCGTTAAAGCATGGATGCCCAGCTTCGGTCATCGGGGAAGTTGGCGGTGAGCACCTCATAATTGAGTGGGACAAAGGGGACGCAAAGGAAAGGCTCGTTGAAATCGCTGTTGAGGAGATGAAGAGGCTCTGGGAGGGAGCAATACCAAATCTGCTTGAGGGTGGCTTGTTTGAATGAGCATGTTGTCTTTAGGCATCTGCTACAATCTGCAACCTATCATGGGATGCATCCTGTGAAGGTAGCATTTTGGTTAAGCCATAAAACGCAAAAGCAAGGTTGCCAACCCGAGGAGTATGGTCACGCTGACGACATCCTGAATGGCAGTTTCAAACGGACCTGCAGTTAAAGCAGGGTCAAAGCCGAGTCGCTTAGAGATCATGGGCACTACAGTCCCAACGAAGCCAGAGAGGTTTATCGTGATGAACATTGAGAACCCAACGACGAAGCCGAAGACAGGGTCAAACAGCGTGGTGCCAGCTTGCAAGCCACGCCAAAAGCCAGCGATGGAAAAGAGTGCGCTCCCGAGGATGACGCCGAGTATGGTTGTCGTTTGTAGCTGTCTTACAACTGGGCGTATCCAATCCTTCAGGGTTACATGACCTGTTGCGAGCCCACGAACAACTATCGTTGCCGACTGAAGCCCTGTGTTCCCTGAGATAGCCTGAATGACAGGCATGAAGGAAGCGAGGAGGATGAGCTGTCCGAGCGTTTTATCAAAGCGATGTATCACGAAGCCAGCTATAAGCTCAATACAAACGGTTATTGTGAGCCAAGGTAACCTCAGCCTTGCGATCTCCGTCGGGCGCTTCTTCTCCAACTCAGCTGCGTCTGAACCGACAGCCATGAAGTAGTCTTCGGTTAACTCCTCTTGAAGAACATCCATGACATCATCGACGGTGATGACACCAATCAGCTTGTAGCTGTGGTCAACTACTGGCAGTGCGAGCAAGTCGTAGCGGGCAAACATATGTGCCACTTCCTCTTGATCCTGTTCTGGGAAGACGAATATGACGCCGTGATTCATGATCTCACTTATCTGCGTATCTGGTGGCGATACTATGAGCCTGCGCAAGTTGAGGACGCCTTTAAGCGTCCCCTCATCATCCACAACATACACATAGAAGATGCTCTCAACATCTGCGCGCTCTCTGAGCATCCCAATGACTTGTGAGACTGTCATGGTCTCCTTCACGGCGATGAAGTCGGGCGACATTATCCCACCTGCTGTGTCTGGTGGGTATTGCAGGAGCTCTTTCACCTCTTCCGCTTCCTCTGGCTCCATCAGCTTCAGGATGTTCTCTCGCTCCTCTGGCTCAAGCATTGCGATTATGTCTGCGCTTTCATCTGGCGGGAGCGTTTCAAGTATGTCCGAAAGGCGCTCAGGCGATGTGGTCTTAACGAGGTGTCGCTCCGTAGCCTCATCGGCTTCGTCGAGGACTTCAGCAGCGAACTCGTCATCGAGCAGTTTGAAGACTTGTTCCTTCTCACTGTCGTGTAAGAAGCGCATGGCAAGAGCTATATCAGCTGGGTGGAACTGGGCTAAGAAGTTGCGAAGCGATTCAGGTTGCCTTGATGCCAAGAAGCGCCTTATCTCATGCACGACTTGGTTCACTTCTTCCCTCGGATGGATCAACCTGCGCTTCGACCAAAAACGCTCTTTGAAAGAGAGTATGTCCCTCAACTGCTTGCGAAAACGCATGGTTACATCACTCCGTTCCCCCTTGCGAGTGGGCGCTCAGCGCAATCGCCTCGCCTTAAATGATGCTTCAACCTCTGCCCATGTGAGGAAGTCAGCGATATTGAAGCGCCCGTCATGATGCCACCATGATGACGGCAGTTGCATCCTGCCCAATTCGCAAACCCTTGAGATGCCAACCGTAACAAGCATATCAACCAACTCCCTCTCACAGCGCTCGCAAACAACGCACCCAGCCGTTGAAAGGAAATCCCTAAAAGGATCGAGCTCCTCCTTCAAGTCCGCAATGTTTTCAGCGTTCCGCACGAAGACAGCCCTCGGTGGGCACACCATGTGATTCAGGAAGAGCGACGAGTGTAAAGGTTGACCCAAAAGGATTATCGTCCAATCAACCGAACCGTTAACAGCTATCACATCTTCACCTGCCATCGTGTAAACCATGCGGTAGCTGTGTATGGTAGCTGCTCTCTCCCTTACGAACCTGCCTGCCTTAAGCTTTTGAGACACGCCATCAAGCGATTCTGAGAGTGCAGTCACAAACTCCTCTGCGTCCTCCCTTTTGCCGATAACGAAAACGATGTGTGGCGACATGCACCCTTGCTGGTCAAACATCGCCACATCTGTAGCGAGCTTGTCGGAAGCCTCTTTGAGATCACAATGAGAGTCAACGATTCCGATGCTGATCTTATGTCCATGTGCTATCAACCTCTTCGTGGGTGGCAACCTGTTGCGTATGCTCTTGATCGTCTCCATGCCACCATACGCAACGACAACATCTGCGTGCTTGAATGCCACAGATTCAATGCTCTCATCCCCTCCCCTCCAAGTGACAACAGCACAGCATGAAGCGAGTAGGTCATCAACCTCGCTTAACGAGCTGACGAACATCGGTGTCAGTATCGGTTCATCGCTACTGACTTTAACGAGCGAGCATGACTTCGTAAGGAGAGCGCACACCACACTTGAGATGCCCAAAGAAGGGATGTTGCCTGCGAGTATGTGCAATATGAGCCTTGGTCCGATGGCGATGACTCGCTTCCCAGAAGGCAATTCCCTCCAGCCATCAAGGACAGATGGATCATTTATCTCCTCCGTCACCATTTGCCAGATTTGGTTGAAACGAAGCCTCTCGAATGTGTTCCTTAGGCTCAGCTCAATCACTTGTTTTGAATAGCCAGTGACGCTCTCAAGTGCGGACGATGCTTCTTCAAGCAGTTCGCTCCCAAGCCAAACCGATGCCACCTCATCAATCGCTTCAACGATGTTCCTGATGCTCCTTGCCGAGAGCTCCTTTTGGAGCTCAAGCAATCTTTTGCATATGCGCTCAACAGCGTCGTCACTGAGCAAGGCAAACTCTACATCAACCCCGTCAAAGCTTTCAACCGTCTTTTCAAAAGGTGGCTCTTTGAGGAAGTAGGCACGATAAACTTTCCTCATCCCTCTCACCCGAGTGCCTTCGGTGAGTGCATCAGCATGTGAACGGGCAGTGAGCAATTCTTCGCTTCAACCTTATGATGGCACAACCTGTAGCACTTGTTCCAAGCGACCGAATGATAAGTTTGCTACTGTTTGGTGCGTTAACCCACAAAGCCAAATGTTGGCTTAGCATGGTTCGTGTATCGGCGATGTCAGCTCGAGAGGGCGAAGTGATGGATGTTTCGCAATCGTGCACCAAAAGATGCATAATCAATAGTGGCGTCAATTGGAACCGAAGCGAGACAGAGGGAACAAGAGTATGCACCGAAGAAGATGCCCATTCTGTGGTGCGCCGATAGGTGGTGAGGTGAGTTTTTGCAGAGAGTGTGGTAAGGAGTTGCCGAAGGGTGAGCGTGACAAAGCGCTCGTCAAGCCACTTTGGTATCGGCGTGAGGTCCTCGTGAGCATTTCCATGGCTGGTTTGGCGACTGCTTTGATATTCCTCGTTGCAATACTGCTTCTCAGCACCCGCAAGAAAGAAATGCAACCAATGGTTGTGCAAGTTCCAGTTTCAAGCACCGAGCAACCTCAAGGAGCACCGCCACTCCCGCCGCCTGTTCAAGCAGTTGAGCCACCGCCAAAGACGATTGAACCGCCAATCGAAACGATACCTCGCCCAGAACCAGTGGAAGTGAAACGAGAAGAGCCACAACAACCTCAACAATTACAACCGCCTCCACAGCCACCACAACCCCCGCCAGATGTCCTTGACTACCTTCGCAAGCTTGAGAGGATTGAGCGCCAAAGGAAAAACCTATCAACTGGCTCAAGCGGTGTGTTTGAATTGCTTACGGCAGCCGTAGCGCTTGTTCAATCCATTCAGTCACTCAACCTTGATAGCCCCGATGAATCACCAGACACAGCTCAAGCATGGCAGAAGATAGTGAACGGTTTTGCGGGCTATAGAAACGCATACCTTCAACTGCTTTTGCAGTTTCGTGCTCTAAAGCCACCACAGCCGTGTATGCAACTTGCCATTGAATACGATTCAGCGCTACAGGAGCATGTGAAAGTTATCCGAGAGCTTGAGACAGCCCTTGCAACCAGAAACATAATGAGCCCACTGCTGAACTTGGTTTCCGTTAACGCACGCTTGAAGCGACCGCTGAAGTTCGCCGATAATGAGCTTGCGAATGTATGCGAGCGCTTTGGCATCGAAAAATTCTTTGACATAGGTGATGAGTGAAGAGGGCGAGCATTTAAGCCTCCCTGTAGAACTTGGCGAGTTGCACGAGCTTGCCAGTCACGAGGTAGTGCACGCGCTCTGCGATGTTCGTTGCGTGGTCTGCAGTCCTTTCAAGTCTCCTCGCCAAAAGCACAGTGTAAACCCCTGCGTCAGCGTCCTGTGGATTTGAGCGGATGTATGAGATTGATGACGCAAGTATGCTACGAAACAGCCTGTCAACAGGTGCGTCCTCCTTGCACACATTGTGTGCGAGTTCCACATCCCTTTCAATGAAAGCTTTGACAGCGTTGCGTATCATCTCCATCGCCATGTGCCCAAGTTGTGGTATGTCTTTGAAAAGCTCGCTCATATCTTTCCCGACCACCAATGGCGTTATCTTCGCTATGTCCTCGGCGTAATCGCCTATCCTCTCAAGGTCACTTATCACCTTCAAAGTCGTCACTATGAGCCGCAAGTCACTTCCGAGGGGCTGTTGCCTTGCGAGCATCTGCACGCAAAGGTTTTCAATGTCTAAGTCCATATCATCAACGGTGTCATCCATCGCTACAACACGCTTCGCCAATTCAACATCACCACTCAACACTGCCTTCATCGCCTCACTGAGCATCTCGACGACAAAATGCCCCATCGACGAAAGCTTCTCACATAGCTCCTTCAGTTGCATGTCGAAAGATTTCCTTGTTACCTCCATCCAATCTCCCACCCTTCGCATTTTGTTTTGCGACCCTTAAGCTTACTCCAAAGTTTAACCCACTCACCGCCAAGTGGATTCGGCACCCACTTGGCTTTGTCATCAACTTCCCTCCCTCAACTTTCAAAGGCTCAATCCTATGTCTGACAGAACTTTAGAAGCACTTTCCAGCTCCGAAAGGGCTTTTGCGAAGTTTTGGCAAAGCTGGTCAAAGGCGTTGTAGACAATTCTTACTTGCTGGCGGCGCACCCATGGATCACTTGATGAAACAAGTTCCCTTTCATTCACCGCCTTCCAGAAACAAGGGCGTTGCCAAAGGTGAGGACAAGTATCGAAATTTTGCAAGCCCATTAAGCTAAGCCACTTTCGTGCTGACTCTGACAAAGGTTCATCGGAAGCGATGTGAAAGACGAAGAACCTCTCGCCATCGGGCGAATAGGTATAAGTCAAACAGAAGGAGAAGCCATCCCGAGTTTCAGGTCCTCTTACAACCTCATGCTTTAAAGCAGTGTGCCCATCCCACATTTTTAGTTCTCACCTTCTGGAATTAGGTGGATGTGTCTGCGCAACCAATCAACGATCTCTGGGATGTCTAACTTCCCTTCAGCAATGGCTAAAGTAAGCTCCAAGACTTCTCTGGTGTCAGCTACAATTTCGTATCCGTTCAAACGCAAAAATTCCTGCATGGCGAGAAACGCAGTTCTTTTGTTGCCGTCAACGAATGGGTGATTGGTGACAATGGAATGCATTAAAACAGCTGCTTTCTCTTCAAGCGTAGGGTAAAGTTCCCTCCCCAGAATGGCAGCCTGAGGTCTTGCGCAGGCTGACTCTAAAAGAGCACGGCTGAGCAGTCCGCCAACACCTCCATAGCGCGAGATGATTTGTTCATGCAAGTCTTCAATCTCATCGGCAGTGAGATACCTAATCTCCACACTTGCTTACAGCTCCGCCAGCAAGCGCATCAATTCATCATATCGCTCCATGTCCTGCGGGACAAAAAAGTAAAGCCAGCCCGAGTTGCTCTCAGGGAGTTTCAGTGGTGTATCCCGAAGCAACCTGTCAGCTTCATTGACATGCCGATAGGCTTCCTCTAATGCATGTGCAATTTCTCGAGCTGAACGAACACTGCTTTCCCACTTCCGCCAAAGGCAACGGCGTCCACTAACATGAGGGCAGTTGTGAAAATATCGAAAACCAAGCCACTCCAAAAAGTGCGTCCATTGGACACCCACTGTTGTAAAGCGCTTTGGCATCACATGGATAGTCAAGTCACTCCGTCCATCGGAGATCCGCTGTTCAACCAAAACGATTTCAATTTCTCCATCGTAACGGTCGATGAGTTTGTGATCCGCCGCCGAATGCCCGTTGTCCCGTTTAACCTCGTCGGTTAACTTAACCTGCTCTATTGTTGACCAAATCACGCGCCATTGACCTTCCTCTGCGTTCCAAGTAAGTGTGGCTATGCCTTCGCTTGTCTTAAGTGTTGCCCACTGGAAAGGTTCAGCATCCCAGATGATCAGTTGCACCTCCTTGCCCTCTGTGAAGTTCAAATCTTCTATCGGCTTGAAAGCACCCTGATCGTAAATAGCACGAATAACTATCGGCATTGTTGGTCACCTCTTCCAACTGCAAAAATTTCTTGCCTCAATAGTGGTAACCTTGCGGACCTTCGTTCTCGCTGTTTAACAATGCTACATCAATTGTGCCACGATGCTGTGTCGGGGGTGGATTGATCGCTGTGGGATGGAATGATCGGGCGGAGTTCACCTGTCTTCGAGGGCTTGCTCTATTTCTGCTTTGACGGTTTCGTCGTGCTCGTTCTTCCAGTGTAGCTTAAGTGCATCGTGAGCTTTCTTTCCGCCAATCCTGCCTAATGCCCAAACAACATGTGAGCGTATTAGTGAACTCTTTTCGTTTTTCAGGAGCGTAGCCAATGGCTCAATTGCCCTTTCATCGCCCACATTGCCGAGGGCTATCGCTACATTCCTCAAAAGCCTTTCACGCCCAACCCTGAATATCGGCGTCCCGAAGAAGAGTTTGTTAAACTCGTCCTCGGTAAGCATGACCCACTCAAGCAAGTTTGGGGCAACCAAGTCACGCCTTATAGCGAGCTCTTTCATCGCTCCATTTGCGCTCACATTGCTATTGCATGGGCAAACCTGCTGGCAGATATCGCAACCGAAAACCCATTCGCCGATTAGCGGGCGCAGTTGCATCGGAATAGCACCACGATGCTCAATCGTCAAGTAGGAGATGCAAAGGCGCGCATCAAGCATCATCGGTGAAACGAGAGCGCCTGTGGGACATGAGTTAATACAGCGGTCGCAATCACTGCAATGCTTCTCCCACAAGCCATCGCTTTGCTCAAGCTCAACATCGGTGAGCAACTCCCCGATGAAGAAGTAAGAGCCAAAGCGCTCGTTTATGACATTCGTGTTTTTGCCAAACCATCCCACACCAGAGCTCACAGCAAGCTCACGCTCAAGTATGGGCGATGTATCAACGCAAGCTCTGAACTTAGCCCCTCTGACTTGTTCCGTTAACCACCTTCCGAGTCCTAAGAGCTTTTCTCGTATGACATCGTGGTAATCCTGCCTGCACGCATACACTGAGACTTTCCCTCTCAGCACCTGTTGATCTCCTTCCTCACGAAGCTCATCTATTGCGACAGCGTAGCCAACACCAACAACTACGATTGATCTACAGTCACTCATCAGCGTCTTTGGGTTTCTCCTCAACTCCTTTGTGCGAGACATATAAGCCATCTCCCCTTCAAATCCCATTTCAAGCCAGCGTTCAAAGTGCCTGTATGTCCGAGCTTCCTTCGGTTCTGTTATCCCGATCACATCAAACCCCATCTCTATGGCTTTATTGAGCAATCGCTTGGTGAGGCGATCCATCTCGTGTCAACCGCTTGTATTCAAAGCGAGTTATTTGATGCGTAATTAACTTACTCTCTTTTTGCCCTTTGCGAACTCAACGAAATTGCGGATTATGCTCAGTCCAACTCGCCCGCTCTTTTCCGGGTGGAACTGTATTCCGCAAACATTTCCAGTGCATATGGCTGATCGGTTCAACCAAGCACCTCTCTCCCAACTTTTTCATCCCAGCACCGTATGCGCCAACGCCGGGTAGCACAAGACAGTTCGCTTTCGCTACTGCCTCTGGGTCATCGGTGAGCGTGGCTTTACAGCCGATAAATTCAAAAGCCTTTAGGACGCTCATTAGGTTGCCCACGCCATAGTTAACGATTGTAACTTCAAGCATCTGTGACTCCTTCCGCCTCACCTTCGTTGCGCATTATCTTGCTTGCAAGCTATCAAGCGGATCACTCTTTTATCTCCATGCTTTCCTTCAACTGCCTTATGATGTTGCCCATGTTCTCGAGCCTCTGGCCGAACTCAGCCCATTTACCTTCTTTCACACTCTTTGAGAGCGCTTCAAATTCGCTTGAGAGCTTTTTCACGAGCTCCGCTACATCCGCCTGTGGGCGAAGTGGCTCAACAGTTTGCGCCTTTGAAAGAGCCGCTGTGGTTTCCTTTGCGCCCCTCACACCAACGAGTTTCTCGATAGCGTCAGCCAAGCTTTCTCCCATCGCCACCTTCTCTTGCGATGCTATTATGACTCTTGCAAGCTGTGGTATCTCGGATTGCTCGGCGCGAAGGTATATAGGCTCGATGTAAATGAGAGCATGGTTCATTGGTATGACGAGCAAGCTTCCTCTTATCACATCTGAGCCACGCTGTTGCCACAGTGAAAGGTAGGGGCTTATCTGAGGGTCTTGGTCAATACGGGCTTCAATTTGCATCGGACCTTGAATGAGTTGAGCCCTCGGGAAGCGAAATACGACGATGGTGCCATATGATGGCATATCACAATGTGCAGCCATCCAAGCTATCATATTGTCCTTCCTTACAGGTGTGAAGGGCAACATGAGCATGAACTCAAGCCTATCCTCACCTGGAAGGCGAATCATGACATAGTAAGGTTCAACTCTTTGCTTCCTCATCGCTATGCCCTGTTGTGTGGATGCGCCAAAAAGTTCGTATGCGATCTCCCATTCATCCTCCCTGTTGTAAAACTGCTCTGGCATCGTCATGTGGTATTTGCAGTATATGTTAGCCTGCACCCAGAACAGGTCAACTGGATAGCGTAAGTGTTCCCTGAGCTTTCTCGGCATATCGCTAAGTCGCTTGAAGAGCTTCGGGAAGATAGCCGAGTATACGCGTATGAGCGGGTCTTTTGGATCGACGATGTAAAAACGGACATCACCGTTGTATGCATCAACGACAACTTTTACGGAGTTGCGGATGTAGTTGAGGTAACTGCCCTTGTATTCAATCGGCTCAGAGTATGGGAAGAGGTAACCATATGTGTATGCGTCGATGATCCAAAACAGCCTGCCGTAGGCGATGACGATATAAGGGTCTGAATCGTAGAGCAGGAATGGGGCTATCTTTTTAACCCTCTCACCAATCTGCCTGTAGTATAGTATCACGCTCTCCCTCGTAAGCGAGCGTGACAGGAGGATGTTTATGTCGTTAAATCTCAAAGCGAACATGAGCCGTCTGAAGAAAGAGCCAACATTGACGCCACCTCTACCGGTGTATCTGCATGTCTCAAAGCCTTCCGCACCCTTCGGGTAGTCAAACTCAGGTTGCCTTGTCCTGACGATGACATAAGGCAATTCGAGTTCGCCAAAGTAAATCTCAGGACGCTTTATCTCAAGTTCCTTTGGGTGGTCTCCTTCGCCTGCCCAGCGTGGTGGTATGTCCTTGATGTAGAACTTGGGCAAGCCGTTGTATTCTGCATGGCTAACTGGGCTCATGCATACACCGTATCCGTGCGTATATTGAAGCTTCATGCTCACCCATCGTTTTGCTCCAGCAGGCAGTAGGTTGTAGTTGAGTTCCCTCGCTGCTATGGTCACCTGTTGGTATTTCCCATTGATGCGGTATCGGTCTACATCGACATCGTTGAAGTCGTAATAGAACCTGATTTCTTGGAGTTGGTCGTAAGCCTGTTTAAGTGGTCTGTAATCCCACAGGCGCACATTTCTCAGCGTATCCCAATTAGCCTCAATGAGTTCTCTTCCAACCCCCTCCTTGACTGGGTATTCCTTCGTGATGACATTATCAAGCCCGTATGCCTTAAGCGTAAACTCGATGTTGTGCGATATGAACTTGCGCTCCATGAGGAGTTCGTTCGGTTTGACGATGAAGTTTTGAATCAATCCCGGGAGCACTACACCAGCTATGAAAGAGGCGCCAAAGAGAAGGACAGCTGTTAGGACGATAACCTTAAGCGCCCTCCAATAAGCGTTAAGCAGGAGAAGTATCGCACCAGCGATCGCAAGTAGCATCATCACATACAGCACAGGTAGCCGAACATAAACATCGGTGTAGCTTGCCCCCCACACGGCGGTGCGCATCACGCCAGCGGCACCATAGTCAAAGAGCAATTTGAACATGTCCAACCTGTAGCCGAACGCTTTCACCAAGAGGAGCGCCGATAGAAGACAGCTTATGTGCCCCCTCACATACGGAGCTATGTATCTGCGGTGAGCCACTATATCAACTGCAGTCGAGGCAAGATACATAAGAATCGTTGCTGCAAGCGCCACAATGAGCGCCAAGAGGATGAACTTGTAAAGCAGGTTGTAGAAGGGCAACTTGAACATGTATACGGAAACATCGTGATGAAGTATCGGGTCTTTAAGGTTGAACGGGACGGCATAGATGAACTTCAACACGGTTTCCCAATGCCTTGCACCTGCAAGGGCGATTGAGAAGCCGATAAGGCAAATCGCAAGGAAGAGGATGAGAGCCATCACCCTTTCAAACCAGTTCACAACAACTGTGTGGAAGGTTTGTCTTAGCCACTGCCTCAGTCTGTAGATGCCAGCGAGTCTGTAAGCAATGAACACATTTGAGGCTACGATCAGGATGAACAGAAGCCAAACAACGACTCCCACGGCGAACTGTGATAGAAGACGAGTGAGGAACACCGAGCTATACCCGAGGCTCTTAAACCACAAATACTCCGTGTAAAAGTAAGCGATGTGCTTCGCTGAGAGCGCAAGAAGAACTATCAAGGCAAGTAAGAGGTATGCACGCAACCTCCGCATTTAGCATGCCCCCAATGTGTGCCGACGGCGTTCATTGCTCATCTATGCCAAGTTGTATTGCGTGCTCTTTGAGGACTTCCTTCGGACACAACTTTAGAAAAAGACCGATGGCACAAAAACCGATAAGAGATGCGATGGCGATGTCGTCAAGGAAACCCACCCACGGAACGAAAAGCTCAGGAAGCACATCGATCGGCATAACGACATACGCTGCTATGCAAAGAAGTGCAAACAAAAGTATCAGCTTTGGAAAAGCAGGCACGCGCCTGTCAGAGAAAAGAGAAACGCAAAGGGAAGCCACCTTCAAAAGATATGACACAAGGCTTATCATCATAGCCACTCCAGTTAGCAGTTTGCGTGGCATTCTTATTATGCCAGCTTTTGAGGGGAGGTGTTTGAGGGCGTGTAAGCGAGGTTGGACTTGTAATGGCGATTTATAATTCTGCTTGGCTACGAAAGATTCTCTTGTCGGAGTGAACTTCGGTGGGAAAGCTCATAGACCCCTACGGGAGAAGCATATCATACTTGCGCATATCTGTTACAAGCACATGCAACCTGCGTTGTGTTTATTGCTCCAAGCAACGAGAGCGCGTGATCCCATCACAGCTCACTTTGGAGGAGATTGAGCGAGTGGCAAGATGCGCTGTTAAACTCGGCATAAGGAACATCAGGATAACAGGTGGCGAACCGTTGATGCATCCCGACATAGTTGAGCTTGTTAGAAGGCTTTCGCAGATTGAGGGCATAGGCAAAGTCATGATGACAACCAACGGTCTCTTCCTACGGCGCTATGCAGAGGCGCTCAAGATGGCTGGGCTTAAAGCAATCAACATAAGCCTTGATTCGCTCCATGCGGATAAGCTTAGAGCCATCTCAGGTGCGAAGCTTGAAGGCATATTTGAAGGTATTGAGGCTACGCTCGGTGCTGGGTTTGAATGTGTGAAGCTAAACTGCGTTGTGTTGCGCAACTTCAACTTGGACGAAGTTGAGGACATCGCAGCGCTGAGCATTGAAAGACCGATACATGTGCGCTTCCTTGAATACCAGCCCATCGGATGTGAAGTGAGGGAGTTTGAGAGGGAGTTCGTTGGAGTGGATGAAGTGCTGAGCAGGCTACAGTCAAAATTCAAAATTGAACCTGTTGAGAGCGGTGAGAAACAGTTGGGCAACGGTCCCGCATTCTACTGGCGGATAGACGGAGCTGTCGGTATGGTTGGTTTCATAGCGCCTGTGAGCAAGCCGTTTTGCGGTTCTTGCAACAGGTTGAGAATAACATCGAACGGCGTTTTGCGACCATGCTTGGCTTATGATCTCGGCGTGGATGTTAAGAAGGCGTTGGAAGATGGCGATGAAGCGGTTGAGGAAGCCTTCCGCACAGCTGTGATGCTCAAGCCAGTTGGACACAACTTCTCCACCATCATGAGGATGAATCTCAAGCGCTCAACTGCAAGCACGCCGATGAATGTGATCGGTGGTTGAAATGCGTTATGCCAACGATAGCCCAAGCAAGCAGAAGCAACAAAACAAGAGCAACGGTAGCCAACGGTTACCGCTTCAATGGCGTGTTCATCTGGCTCTCAAAAGACCGGTTGGGACAGCCATCTCAATAATTGCCATTGCTCTAACGGTTTACATCGGCAGTGTGCTTCTCAACTCACTGCTTATAGGGTGCATTGGTGGTATCGTGCTCCTTTGCATGCTCTCCGACTTTCTTTTTCCAGTTGCTTATCAGTTGGATGAAGAGGGTGCGAAGGTCATCACGCTGTTCGGTCAAAGGGCAATACCATGGGAGCAGGTTAAGGCATACTATGTTGAAGGTGATGGGATAGTGCTCTCCCCGTGTGAAAGACCATCGCCGATTGCGGCATTCCGCTCGCTGTATCTTCGGTTTGATGGCAACAAGGAGGAAGTGCTCAATGTCGTGAAAATGTATACCGAGCGTTGGAATGAAGTGAAGCGTTTGGAGGGGTGATGAAAAAATGTGTTACAGGCACGGATGGTGCTTTTGCTTCCACCTCCCACACGGATGGATTTGTGAAGGCTTCGGTTTCTCCGCCTTATACACCTGCCCAAATTGCGGTAGGATGGTTAGGAGTGATTTCAAAGTTTGTCCACACTGTGGCACACAGCTCAAAAAGAGCTGTGAGAGTTGTGGGGCTGAGCTTGATCCATCGTGGCGTTACTGCCCGAAGTGTGGGAAGGGCGTGGGGCAATGAAAGGAAGATGAGGTTAGGTGTGGGTTAAGGTAGCGAGTCTCTTTGTAGCGTCGTTTGTTGTTGCTCTCTCAGGGGCTCTAATGCCGGGACCTCTAACTATCACTGCGATTGAGCGCGCAGTTAGATTTGGCGTGTCAGCAGGGTTGCTTGTCGCCATCGGTCACGCAGCGCTTGAGCTACCGACGACAATCGCTCTTTCTCTTGGGCTACATCTAACGGAGCTACAGATTTTGAAAGCCATCATCAGTTTCGTTGGGGGCGTAGTGTTTGTTCTCATGGGTATAAGCATGCTCGGTTCGTCAGTCAAAGGGATGAACTTCGTTGATGGTGAAGTTAGGAATGTGAGGGCGAACATCGGCTCGCTCTTGGCTGGCGTTGTGAGCAGTATCTCAAACCCCTATTGGTTTGTGTGGTGGGTAACCATCGGGGCAAGCATGATTGTTACAGCACTCAACTTCGGATGGGTTGGCGTATGGGCTTTTTATGTTGGGCACATACTTGGGGATGTGATATGGCTCTCCATTGTCAGCATGGCAGTTCGCAGTGGTGTAAAACTGCTTGGCGGAAGCGCATACAATGTGCTCATTAAAATTTGCGGTGTGTTCATCATCTGCTTCGGCTGTGTGTTTCTCCTCGTTGCCGTAAGGAGCATGCTTTCGATGGTGCTTAGTTGACGAATGTTTCCGCATGCGTTATCATACTTCCTGATGCTGGTCTGGCTTCAGCTTCGCACCTTTAATTTCCCTCATCGGCGCTGAGGTGGAACGGCTTCAAACTCTGAGGGCAAGCATCTACGGATGTAGCCAGCGCTCTTTTGTGATTTCCGATAGAGCGTCATGTGTGTTAGCCTTTGAATATGGCATTGTGAGCCCTCATGGTTTAGAGGTGAATCGAATATGCCAGACGAGAAGAAGCGCCGCAATCATGGGAGCTTTGGTGAAGGGAAGGAGAAAGGGTCACCGTTTGACAGGATTGGCTTTGAGACACGCTTCAAAGCGACGGCATTGCTTGACGAGATCATAATGCGCACACCTGAGAGCGATAGGCGCTATGGTTTGCTCCTCCTTCTACGGCATCAGCTTGAGGTGGATGAGAAACAGCTTGAGGAAGCAAGGCAGGTCATAGCTCAGTTTCAAGAGGTTTACGAGAAGCTGACATCACCAGCGAACCGCATCGGCACATTCCTCGGCATGCCAGAAGATGGGATAGCGCATATAGCTGTTGGCGATGCTGAATACTATGCCAACATCGATCCGAACCTCGATGCGACATCGCTCAAGGTCGGCACAAGGGTCAAGATCAACGATGCGTTTGCGGTCATCGGGGATCTCGGCTACCCAACTGACGGACCTATGGCGAAGGTGACTGAGATATTGCCTGATGGGAGGCTTCGTGTCTCACTTGATGGGCATGGTCTATCTGGGAGGATAGTGAAGCGCTCAAGCGACCTGATGAATTGCGAGGTGAGGGTGGGCGATGAGGTGCGCCTCGAACCGACATTGAGGGTTGCAGTTGAGCTGTTTGAGAGGAAACAGGTGAGGGATTACTTCCTTGAGCAGATCCCTGAGATCCCTTGGAGCAAGATTGGCGGGCAGGAGGAAGCGATAAGGGTGATAAGGGAGTTGATTGAGTTCCCGATGTTGTATCCTGAGCTATATCGCAAGTTCGGTAAACAGCGTGTGAAAGGCATATTGCTCTACGGACCACCAGGGTGCGGTAAAACGCTCATAGGGAAAGCAACCGCATACAACATCACGAAAGCCTACAGGGAAAAAGTTGGTGGCGATGTGCGTGAATACTTCATGCTCATAAACGGTCCGCAGATATTGAACATGTGGCTTGGAGAGACTGAGAGGGCAGTGAGGGAGATATTCGCAACAGCGCGTCAGAGGGCAAAGGAAGGCTATCTCGTCTTCATATTCGTTGATGAAGCCGATGCCATACTGAGGACGAGGAGCTCGGGCAAATGGCTTGACATAGCGAACACCGTTGTCCCTCAATTTGCAGCTGAGATGGACGGGCTCGTTGATACCGAAAATGTCGTTGTTATGCTCACATCGAATCGCCCAGATTACATTGACCCCGCCATATTGCGCCCAGGTAGAATAGACAGGAAGTTGAAGATAGCTCGCCCAAACAAACAGGCATCAAGGGACATACTGGCGATATACATCAATGAATCAACGCCACTGCATAGAAGCCTCATCTTGGAGCACGGCAGTCACGAGGCTGCAAGGGAGTTCCTTATAGAGCGCACTGTTGACTTCATCTTCCGAAGGAATAACGAGACTGCGTTCGTTGATATATACCTGCGAAACGGGAGGAGGCACACGCTACATTGGTGTGACCTTGTAAGCGGTGCGTTGCTGATGTCAATCGTTGAGCGGGCAAAAGACTTCGCACTGAGACGAGCAATTGAAAAGGGTGATGAGAACGAAGGGATAAACCTCGATGACCTGTATAACGCCGTCGTGTATGAGTATCGTGAGAACGAGATATTCCCAAAGAGCGACAACCTTGAGGACTGGCTCAAGTTGATTGACTATGAGCCTGAGAATGTCGTTGAGGTGCGCCCAATATCACGCCGTGAGAGGGATGCAAGCTTTGGGGCTGTCGTCTGATTGCCCACCATAGGCTCATAAGGAGATGAAAGGAAGCTGTGGGCATGTTCTTCGGGCTTGAAACAGAATATGGAGTGTTCGTTGAGAATTGCACATTGGTTGATATTGCCTGCGCTGTGAAGGCGATCATTGAAAGCTATCCTCATAAAGCCTTCGGCTCTTGGGATTACTCCAACGAATCGCCAAGAAGAGACATGAGGGGCTTCTATGTGAAAGAGCTCGCTGTAGATCCGAGGGAAGAAGCTCTTGATAGGGAAACTATCTCAAGGTCACCAGATGCGTTTGAGCCATGCAACAAAGTTCTAACCAACGGTGGGAGACTCTACCACGACCATGCTCACCCAGAGTATTCAACGCCAGAGTGCCGAACCATCAAAGACTTGGTGGCACACGATAAAGCTGGCGAGCGAATTGTGTTGATGTGCGCAAGGGAGTTCTCAAGCAAAGCGGGTGTTACCGTCAAGGTGTTTAAGAACAACACCGACTTTCACGGCTCAAGTTATGGCACTCATGAGAACTACTTACTGCTTCGCTCAATCCCATTTGAAGCAGTCGCTGAAGCGTTTATACCTTTCCTTTGCACACGCATCATATTCACTGGCGCTGGCAAAGTCGGGAGCGAATTGGCTCGCTACAAAGGTTGGAAGAAAGTTAGGTATCAACTATCGCAGAGGGCTGAGCATTTCGATACCGTTGTTGGCGCAGATACACAGTTTCACCGCCCAATACTCAACACAAGGGACGAACCACACGCTGACGAACATAGATACAGGCGCTTGCACATAATCGCTGGAGACGCAAACATGTCGCAGTATGCTACAGCACTGAAGGTTGGCACAACCGCTGTTGTCGTGGAAATGCTCGAGAACGGTTGGAGAGCACCAAAGTGGTTGCGACTCGCAGACCCTGTTAAAGCGTTCCATGAAATCTCAATGGATGAAGAGATGCGCTGGGTTGTTGAGCTGGATAACGGTAAGCGGATGAGCGCAGTTGATATACAACGGCTTTATTTAGAAACGGCTCGAAAGATGTTCCCGAACGCCGATGGGGAACTTAAGTGGGTGTTAACGGAATGGGAGTATGTGCTTGATATGCTTGAGAGCAACCCGCTTGGTTTGGACGATAGGCTCGATTGGGTTGCCAAGTTGAAGTTGATAGAGATGTTCATGGAGACCGAAGGGGCAGATTGCGATTGCGAGAAACTCAAAGCGATTGATCTGGCATACCACAATGTTGATTTGAACGAGGGACTTTATTACGCACTTGAGGCGAAGGGCATGATGAAGCGAATGGTTAGTGATGAGGAAATTGAACGCGCAATCTTTCATCCACCAACGGATACGAGGGCGTTGATAAGGGGTTGGTTGATCGCTCACTCCATTTCTTTGTTGGAAAGCATTTCGTGGTGCACAGCAAATCTTTTGATTGACGGCAACAGGTTGAAGATTGACATGCGTCTTTTAGTTGGAGCTGATGCGTTGCCTGTTATTGAGGAATTGCGAAGCGGTGAGTTTGCGCTTGAGAGGCTTTTGAAACTGCTACCGAAGAGTTAGAGGCAAACTAAAACGAGGAGGTGAAAAGTTATGCCAGAGCAAGTGCGCCGTCAATTGCCGAGCGAACCCATCCCACAACGCAAGGAGAACGAAGACGGTCCAAAGTCACCTGATGTTCAACCTCCAGATACACGAGAACTACTTGAACGAATGCGCCGAATAGACCCTCGTGAAGCGCGTCGCTACAGACAGCGAAGCGGGGAGTGATTGATGATGAGCATCAGCGGTGACTTCATCAAGTTGCTTGAAAGACATGGCTACCAGCCGTTTCAGAGGAGCGCAAATGTCTCAGCACAGATGGGCATCCCAAGCGAGGGTTACTTTGAAAGCATGGTAGCACATGGCACGACGGTCATAGCCGTCAAATTCAAAGGTGGGGTGCTGAACATAGCTGATAGACGGGCAATGGCAAGCAACACCATTCTTTTTGAAGAAGCCGAGAAAATAATGGCGCTCGACGACTACACGCTAATAGCCATTGCTGGCTCGTATGCGAAGGCAATTGAGGCGGTGCGCTTGCTCAGGCATTCGTTCAAATACTACGAACGAAGCCAGTTGCAAGAATTGAGTATTGAAGGGAAACTGAACGAGGTTTCAAGGGTGCTGATGAGCGCTGCACCTGAGTTGATGCAGGGCATCTTTGGCTTTTTGCCAATTGTAAGCATATACGACCTGAAAAGGGATGAAGGGCGCATCTTCTTCTACGATGCGCTTGGGGCAAGGTTTGAAAGCCGAGAATATGGTGCTGTAGGTTCTGGCGCTGAGCGGATTCGTGGCACTCTTGACTATATTGTCCGCACAAAATGCCCATTTCATAAGATGGAATTGGAAGAAGCACTGAGAGAGACCATGATCTCACTTGACATAGCCTCAGGGATAGACCCTGCAACGGGAGGCGTTGATAAGGTTTTACCACTCGCAAAAGCAATAACAAAAGATGGCATTTTGACAATACCAGAAGATTTGCTCGAAGAGGTGCGCAAAAGTTTAACGAAATCGTAGGCGCATAACAAATGCCCATCTTTAGCGTCTAAATTTGCGGTGATAAAAGTGTTCAGCGTAAAGAGAAAAGTTGCGCCTTTGTTGATTGCGATAGTGCTTGTAAGCGTTTGTGCCCCAAGCAACATGCAAAAAAAGGCTGAAACTTTCCCTCCAGAGGCTACCCCAGAGGAGATTGAACTTGGCAAGCAAGCATCGTCGGCACTCGAAGCCAAGGAGAAACTTGTGAACGACCCAGAATTGCTCAATAAAATTAACAACATCGCCCAAAAATTAGGATCTGTAACGGAACGCCCGAAAATCAAATACACCGTAAAAGTCATCGAGCGCCAAGTGCCAAATGCTTTCACTTTCCCTGGAGGGTTCATATACTTGACAAAAGGGTTAATAGATATTACTGATAGCGAGCACGAAATTGCAGCAGTTCTTGCCCACGAAATCGCTCACAATGTTCTAAGACACGCACTTAAGGCAATGGAAGCCGAAAGAAAATGGACACCCGCAATAATCGCAGCAATTGTTGGCTCTGTCGCCTCAAGTGGGGAAATAGCAAGGCAATTGCCTTTATTTGTCGGAAGCTTGATTGAATCAGTCATGCTCGGTTACAGTCGTAAATTTGAGCAAGAAGCCGATGTTTATGGGTTAAACTACCTTATTAAAGCTGGCTTCAACCCCGTCGGAATGCTCACCGTCTTTGAGAAACTTGAGAGAATTGAAACGCTTAGTTACGGTGGGCAAACAATATGGCAAGCTTATACATCCACGCACCCAGGACTTAGCGACAGAATAAGCTGGGTCAAAGAAAGACTTAATCAACTTGGCATCCCGATAGTTAGGAGGACTGTGGTTGCAGGTGGAAAAGCAACCGCAGAAGAAGAAAAAATTGGCGATACTACTGTTGGCGTGGTGAAGGTGCGCACAACGGTTTTCTGCAAACTCGCAACTGTGGGCGAAAATTCTACAGGTTTTAGCAGGGCTAAAGAGGTTGCAGAAAAACTAAACAAATTGCTTGACGCGGGTTTGAAAAGATACGAGGTGCGACTTTGGAAGGATGACTCAAAAGTTGCCATCAAGGCAAGAGATGATATACTCGTTGAAGTCACCGATGAGGACGCTAAATTGCACAATTTGACAAAGCTTCAGCTGGCGGAAAAATGGCTTAATGCTTTAACACACATCTTCCTCGCTGAGCAACTTTATGGTAGCGATTGAATTGGGCTATTTTATGCCAAAACTCTCAATAAACTTCGCAAGGTAAGCTTCGGAGTAATCCTCTGGAACATCCACTATTTTCCCATCAACGCCAACAAAATAAACAGTTGGATATGCCTCAACTTTGTATTTCATTGTTACTTTGCTTTTATCATCAATGGCGATAATGTATGGAATATTGTGAACTTTTGCGTAGCTTTTGACAGCCCTCGGATCGTCGTCGTAGACGGCGATTATAAGCAAGCCCTTTTGTGAATAGTGTTTCCAAAGCTTTGTAAGAATCTCACGAAGCATTTGACACCCAGGGCACCAAGTCGTTGAGAAAGTGAGGAGCAGAAGCTTGAAATTGAGCTGTTTTTGGACCTTTTTATTCGGACTTGATGTCAATCCTACCTTGAGTCTGGTTTGATTGCCAATTTTGCTAAGCTTCAGCGAGACTAAACTGCCTGTAGCAGTCGCAAGTGAGAACTCAGGCGCTACATCTCCCTTCTTCAAGTCACAAAATGCAGTAGTTGACACGGCGAGAGCAGTTAGAAACATCCACACTGCTTTGCCATTTTTGTGCATCTCTATCCCCTCCTTAGTCTATTTTACAGACCTGAATAGATGATTATAGGACGAGGCAAAACAGGCAAAAATGATGGTAAACCTTGTGGCGGAAGTAGCCCCTGATCATACCGGAAAAGCGGAAGATGCCACCTTGCAAGGTTACCACTGGTGTCGTATTCAGGATATGCCAATTTGTCTCGGCTTTTTATGACATCTATGCCCATGTTGAAATCTCTCGCAAAAGTCCCTGGCGTCGTTTGTTCGGCTATTGCGCCATTTATTGTGATGTCAAAGTAATTGAAGCGCAAGAATCTTTGAGCTGAAATGCCAGTTTTTGAACTGTCAAAGAAAGGTGGTGGTAAGATGAAGAAGCAACCGTTTTCTGCATAAATTATGGCATTAACTTCAATCTTCCACAATGGCATAGGATTGCCATTGCTGTCAAGCAATTCAATCTTGAACCGTGAAAGGCGATATGGGCGTTCGGGGGGATCTTCGTCAATCTTTCCGTCATTATCGTTGTCTCTTCCATCAATTGGGTCTTCATCGACTCTTCCGTCACCGTCGTTATCTGGATTTGGCACACCCGCTTTCACAGTAAGCCTAAAACTGCCACTTGGTCTTAGCCCCTCAATCCAGTAAATGCCATGATTACGGTCACTTCTGAAGCATCTTTGTGGTGTCCCAGGGTCTTCATCGGTCCTTCCATCATTATCGTCATCGATGTTGTTTCTCGGGTCTTCCCCAACTTTTCCGTCGTTATCTGGGTCAATTACGGGGTAGCACAAAGGATCTCCCGTATAGACATTGCCAGTAGCAACATCAATGCTAATTGGGCAATGACCATCATCACTACCAAATGCGCTATGGAGCAAAGTGAGCACAACATTTTGACCAGAATAATCAAAGGATGGAATTTCCCAAGTAATTTCGACAGGTTGATTTGATGTTGCTGGGAATTCGTAATGCAAGGGTATTGTATGGTTATCCCAAAATTGGCTATCATCAGGCATTATCTTGACTTCATTTGGCAAATTACAGCTAACTATGCGAGGCAAGAGAGCTGTAGTGTTCAAGCAAACATTGTGTTTTGCAAGAAGCGCAATATGCTGGGTTGTTGGGTCTGAGGTCTTTAATGAGCCCTCAATGTAAATTGAACCCATCGAAATGACAGTTAACGAGGCATTTATTTGCCCTTTTATTCGAACATTGCCCTCAGCGAAAATGACAAGGCGGGGTGAGGTAAGAGAATAGGAAATTACCGGCGGATCTTCGTCAATTTTTCCGTCTCCATCGTCATCGGAGCCGTTAATTGGATCTTCCCAGATTCTGCCGTCTCTGTCTGGATCATCGTGCCTTTTTATTTCTATTGTGTCGGTTTTAAGCTCAATTTCGCATCCCGGCGGAACATAACGAAGATAATCTGCGGGAGTGTTGTCGTAATACGGGTTTCTGTGATATTGGTCAGACGGAGGATGGATATACCAACCACTTTTCGGGTCATTTCTTCGTGGGTCATCAATTTTTGGCACATTTAGCCAATCCCACAATTGTTTTTGTGCTGGTGATTGTCCTTGCGCACCTTGAATGTTGTCCTGAATATCACTATTGTTGTCAATATACACTATTTGGACACCGCTTATGAATGAAGGGCGCATGATTCTTGGGGCAGGTAGCCGTCTTAAACGCCTGTAGATGGCAATCCCGTTTGAATCTACCAACTGCGGATTCCTGTAATAGTAGCCATCTCTGTAGCGTGGGATATTATTTAGTGGAAAAATCCAAAAATTTGGGGAATCGGAGTCTTGTGGTGTTCTATTCCCGTCGATCAAATTGCCATTCTCGTCGCATAACTCAATCAGTTTAGCCCCGCTTACTTTGATTTTCCCTGCCACAAACAACCCATCCGTAGCTTTGTTTCTGTTAAACAGGAATTTGAGAAGTGAGCCAACAGTAACCGAAAAATCACCGTTTGCAAATACTCCGCCGTTCATTTCCGATTTACTTGAATTCTCTTCCAATTGGCTAACCGTTCCATCGTGGTCAAAATCGATTTGCCCTATGCCAACATAATGCTCTCTCCTTCCTGTCAGGAAAAGTGCATATTGTATCAGTGGAATTGGGACAATTGCGACAACTTTGTAGTAAACTGGCGATCTCTCCTCAGGTCTCCCGATTGAGTCAATTTCGATATAGCCATCGGGGCGTAAGGAGAGGCGAAGCAAGAAATAACCGCTTTTTGAAGGAAATTTGACATAATCCTTATCCCAACCTCGCCTCTTTTCATAAGCGTCCCATGGTAAGCCTTGGTCAAATGGACGCCAATCTGCTCCTTCCGTCAAAAGTTGTTGCATTGCATATTCAATTCCCTCTAAGGCGAGTTCCTTGCCAGAGACCTTGCCAGTCAGCGCCCTTGCGTGATGAAGTGAACTTGCAACAAAAGCCACAAATCCAGCACTAATAAGCGCAACACCTGTTATAAGCATGACAGCGATTATGGCAGCTTGCCCGCTCGCATTTGTTCGCACAACCTTGCGAAGCATTTACTATCACCCCGATTTCCTACCACTTTATTACTTCGACCCATTTGTCCAGATTAATGCGGATTTGCCTTCTTATTTGGATTCCGCCGCTTGTCGGATCAATTTTTTGCAGTTTCATGTCAACAATTACATCATTTGCCACTTCATCGTAGTAAAACCTCAAGCCAGCAAGATCAGTTCCATCAAGGGGCGTTATTGCATTTTCGACACCGTCAAATGGGTCTTCATCAACTGCTCCATCACTGTCGTTGTCAATACCATCAATCGGGTCTTCAGCATACTTTCCATCGCCATCTCTGTCAAGTGCTGAATGCTCTGCACGGAAAAGCACCCTCGGATTAAGCAACCTTGGGTCGGGTTTTAAGAGAGGTGGCTTACTTGGGTCACGGGGTCTGCCGTAGTATGTAACGATTTTGTCCTGTGGGACGAGTAACAGGCTATAACTATCGTTTGCCAAAACGATGTCAATTCTCCCCGAAGAATCATCGTCCCCTATTTCACCGTCTTGGAGGTCATAAGGGCTTTTCATGAAGTATAAGATCCTTGCCCTTGAGATATCCTGCTCAACTTGGCGTAAAGCGAGCATCATTGCTGACTCGAGCGAGCCAACTGCCCTTGCACGGCGCATTAAATCAAATGACTTTGTAAATGGCAATATAACGAGCGAAAAAATTATGCCCAACAACGCAAGTGCTACAAGTATTTCAACGAGCGTCATGCCATGTGTGTTCCGCAAATTCATGGTTTTCTCCTCCATCCAACAACATTGTTGTCAGGTTGAGGAGCTTCCATTATCTTTATGTGCCCGTCAAGAAACAAAACCAAATCTGCGGGGCTACCACCTCGTTTCAATGTGCGACGATGATGTTTACACCAAGTTATCACTGTTGTGTCATCAGCAAAATACGGGATTTTGTCGACTCCATCAATGCAAAGCCTGCTAAGTTGACGACTTGCATCAGGGTCTGCCGAATTGCCTGTCCTCGTTCGAAGATATGTGAAAGCGTCGCCAGAGTCTTTAACAATATCCTCATTCACCTGATATGAGCAATATTCAGCCGATTTTAGGTCTTCATCAACTTTCCCGTCCCCATCATCGTCAACAAAGTTGAAAAATTCCTCATCAACTTTGCCATCATTGTCATCATCAGCGTTTAGCTTTTGCGACCTATCCAAGGGGCAGTGTAAGTATGAAGGCGAGTTAAGGTAACCAGTGCGAATTCTCCTGTAATTAGCCAGTTGTGGATCATATTCCACAAAACTATAAAGGGCGAGTAAGCCTCTGCCAATTGGAGGTGATTGCTGAGGTGAACATGTGTCAAAAGGTGGATAGCCTTGATAATCAAGGTGATAGAGCTTGATTGCTTGATAAATTGCCTGCAGGTTGAGCTGGCATTGAATTCCCAAGCCTCTTGTGCTAACTCCCGGTATCACGGGCAATATTATTGCAACTGCTATGGCTAAAAGAGCCAAAACAGTCAACAATTCTACCAATGTTAGCCCTATCATGCGCCTTTGACTATGAATGAAAGAAACCATCCAGTTCCTCACCTCCTTATGAGAGCCTCGTGCTCAATGACCTCATTCAACCCTAATTTTCTCTTGCCGCCTATAGCACCGAGGAAGAAATCGCTACTAACCCACGCTTTTGCAGAAGCTCCTTCGACTTTTTCAATGGCGCTGTAAGGCGTAGGTAAGTTGATGACGCCCTTCCAGGTTGGCTTTTGCGCATCATATTCCACACGCCGCAATACTGAGCGCTTCAAGCCGTTTGAGTCAACATAGACAATATTGATTAGCAAGCCAGTCCACATGCCAGCTACCCATATGCGTGTTCTATCACTCGGGTCAAAAACATACTCTCTTGGCTCAGTTGGCGTCCCGGAAGTTGGCGTGAATTCTGCTGGAGGAATAAAGGGCATGAAGAACCAGTTGTCAATAGTTTGCGTTTGTGATTTGGCACAACGATATGCGAGGCGAATGAGCGTGTCAGGTGAAAGCGTTGAAAAGAACACAAGGCTACTTGAGTTGACTTCAAATTCCCCATCTGGAATTGCTCTCCAACTCCCTTCAAAGGCTGCAACACCGGCATCGGAACTCTCGTTGATTTTCTTTTCGAGGAGTGGTTTTGGAGTTGGGTCAAATACCGATGTCGCATTCCCTGAAGTTGCTACTTCGGTCCTACCCCACAAGGTTATCCAAGCGCCACTCGTGCCCAAAATGTAATCGGCGATGGCGGGAGGATCTTCGTCAACCTTCCCGTCGCCATCATTGTCCACGCCATCGATCGGGTCTTCATCAACCCTCCCATCGCCATCGTCATCGGCAGGTATAAGTATAACCCCGGCACGCATTTGCTCGTTCGTTAAGGTTAGTGATGATGGTATTTCTTCTTTGACCAAAGTGACTGCTACAAGTTGCCACGATGGGTTGCTGAGGAGGGTTGGAGTTATTCGTGCATCACCGCTTGCATCAGCAGTTACTTTTGGATGAAGTTCATCACATGCCGAAAGACGCACAGTCCCATCCGATGCAATGTAGGATATGCAAAACCTTCGAGGTGATGTTGATGGGTCAAATCTTACAACTATTTGGTTCGGTTGGACGGAGCGGTCAACGAAGTATTTCCTGCTACCGACGGTTACCTCGTTAATGGTGTTTGCTCTCTCATAAGCCACATGCTTGTAAACTATCACTTGCGAACCAATAGGAGCTAATGCCGTCAGCCCCCTCGGGTTCAATTCTTCACCAATCACCTGTCTCAAGCGTCTGTGAAGTTCAAGCAGGTCTTCAACGCATCTTTTTCCATCTGCTGGCTCGTCTGGCGTCCCATCTCCATTTTTATCAATTGGCAGGTCAAGGCGACGGATCTCGGCGAACGGGGTATCCCACAGTGCCCGATCATCTGGCACTAAGCCACCGTGAAGTTTTGCTGAGCTTGCAAGCTCGTTAGCGAGTCGGGTTGCGAGTAGCTTGGCGTAGTTGCGCCTTTGCATCGTCCTTAAAGCTCGTTGCCCAGTTGGGAAAACATTTATCATCAACCAAAGCCCAACAACCAATAGCGCTATCACAACGAGCACTTCAATCAAGCTTATGCCGCTGCGGTGATGCGGAGCTGTTCGCATCTCCTCATCACACCTTCATGCTTCAGATTTTGAAGCTACAGGCAAAGCATTTTTGCATCAGCGAAGTTCACAGAGTGCGTAGTGTCACTTTACTTATACCATGCTTTGAGCGCCCGCTTTTTCGGAGATGCTTGGAACGAGCGTGAGCGACAGCGAAGTCCACACATAAGCAAGCATCACAACTGGAGTTATCGGACCCGAATCGTTCGTCACCAGAGAAACGAAAGCGCCAAAGACGAGCGCCATCGTGCACGCCATCACTTCATTCCGCTTGAGCAATGCCGTCATCTCTTCCTTCAGTAGTAGCGCACACAAAACACCACTGATAACATATGCAGAGAGCGCGACAGTGAAAGCCACATGACGGAAAGCTCGCCCCCACACTGATACCTTGGTTAACATCATCCCTGTAAGCACTCCGAAGCCTTGTTCTCTGGTCATGATGATGAACCTTCCGATGTGGCTTGCGCCATGAGCGCCTCTCAAGAAGTCAACAGTTACGATCGCAAAGAGCACGAGAGCAAGGGCAACCAATGCGACGGCGATGTTTCTTGTGCTGAGTTTCACTCGCCTTAGAGCAAGGTAGCCAACAGCGAACGACGCGAAAGCCGAGAGCAATCCACCGAAGTTAGCACCGATGCTTGGATGCCCAACCACAAATGTTGTGATTACACCGATGAGGAGCCAAAGGAGCGATTTGGAGTGTGGTTTTTTGAACATGCACGAAAGTGAATAGGAGAGGGCGATTGAACTCCCGAGCAACGCTGACATGCCGACATTCCCAAGCCCATAGAAGCGCCCACCGTAAAACGGTGAGTAGCCGAGTATTGATGAAAGTTGCAACCTTGAGCCAGCGAGCGCATCTACGAGCATCGCAAAAAATGAGACGCCACTCATCACAGCGACAAAACGCAAGCCATCGTTCAAAGCTGTCCACAGCCCTATGCTCAACACAAGCGCAATCAACCATGCGAGAAGCAAAGACGCAAATGGCATTACAACCATGTGTCTCAAAGGCATCTCGCAAAGGTATGAAAGTGGCAAAGCCATGATGTATGAGCCAGTCAGTATGAGCGCTTTATGCACATTGCTTGCCCATTGACTGCGTATGGAAACGCACCAGAGGAGGAGTAGCGCATTCAGCGCTTGCAGGATCCCCATCAAGAAGAGTGCGAGTGGGCGAACGAAGCTATCTGTCTGTGAAGTGGCATTGATCAACTTGAGGACGGTCTCAATGTTTCCTTCTGCGTGCACGCTATCCATCCTTTGACCGATCACATTCAACTCAATCCCGAAGTGATGCGCCACTGTCGGCGCGATGTCCGTGAGGGCGACCAAGCCAACTCGCCTCGTCGTTGCCGATGTTAAAAGCGAGCTACTCTTCACACCCTTCCCATAGGCGATTACGAAGCCGAGTTCGTTCTGCATCTTCCCAGAAGCTACCGTGGTGAAGATGAGTAGCAGGTCACGATCCTTGTTGAACCAACTGAGAAGCATGCCCAACGCTTCATCGCATTTCGCTATAGCTTTAATCTTTGCGGACTTCGCAGATTCATCTGACATGCGTGATGAGCATAGGTGCGCTCTAAAAGTTTCGCCGATATCAATCACGACGAACCTAACACCCGAAAGGAAGCACTGTCTTAGCTTTTTCCTGAGGGCGTGCAAGTTAGCGGTGATGCCAAACGGCGCTTTCGGATCTGGCAGGAGCATGTCCTTGCTCACATCACCGCATTGAACGATGCCACTGCTACAGGAGGCGATTAATGCGGAGTGCCTGTAGAGCGCCGTTGGTGCGTATTCAAAGCTTGTGTCATCGCATCCGAGCACCGCTGTTTTGATTCCATGCCTGTTCAACATCTCACCAAGCGCGAACGGAGTTGTAGGGCGACGGATGATTTGCATGTTCAATTTCTTCAACCCTTCAACATATGGGATAACGACTGTTGCTTCACCTGGCTTAAGCTTTCTGCCGACACAGCGCTCGTATACCGATACAGCTTTTCCAAACTCAAGGGGTTCATCGACATTGAATGCAAGCTCGCCATCCTCAGACGCTACAGCCTTATCCCCATACGCTACGGTTATGCAAGCGTTGACTGGTTTCATTGCGCCTCCTGTCCTTGTGCAAAGCGCAGCGATGCCACCTGAGGTTGCGAGGCGTAGCATCCATTTGGGACGAGCTTCGATGAGTTCGCTCAAGCTCACATTGTCAAGCACGAACAAGATGACGCGCCCAGCATCCAGAGTCTTCCCATCGTGAGCCAACACAAGATGAGGCGTGATGAAAATGAAAGTGAGCGTTGCAATGAGCACATCCGCACAAGAGTCCCCTTTGCGATTGCGCTGAACATTTTCGGTGCTCATCACTCAACACCTTTCGTGGCAAACTCAGAGCAACTTAAAATGTGCCTTCAGTGTTCGGTCACCATGCGACATCATAGCGAATGTTTGGTTCACGGGTAAGCGGATATAATGTGCCAATGATGAGTGAAGTGCAAGTAAGCTATGGCGTTGGAGGGGAGAGATGAGAAACTCAGGGTGGAATGCGGATAGCGCCTGCATCATCAAGTTTGCAGGGGCAGTAATAGCGCTCGGCATAAGCTACGGCATATATGGGACAACCATAAACAACTTCTTGAGCGACGAGTTTAAGATGAACGCAATTCAAAGGGGACAGCTTGAGCTCCCAAGGGAGTTCCCCGGTTTCCTCTGTGCGCTCATGAGCGGTGCTCTGTTCTTTTTGAGCGAGCCAAAAGCTGCTGCAGTGGCTTCGTTGCTCATCTCCATCGGCATGGTAGGGCTAACGCTCACAGGAGCCAACTACACTAAGCTGATCATCGCCCTGCTCTTTTGGAGTGCGGGCACTCACTTAACACAGCCTCTGGTGAGTAGCATAGCTATGCAGATTGCGAAACCCCATTCAAGGGGTTCTTTCTTGGGAAAGCTACGGGCACTTGACGCGATAGCAACGGTTATAGGTGGCGGTGTTGTTTGGCTCGCCATTGAGCGCTTGCACTACGACGGTCTCTTTGTTTTCTCAGCAGTTGCATCAGTGCTTGCTGCACTCCTTTTCTCATCGATGCCTGATTTGACAGCGATGAATGCGCCGCGCCGAAAGTTTGCTTTTGATAGACGCTACATGCTCTTCTACTTGCTCAACATATTGTTTGGCGCTCGCAAACAACTCTTCCTAACCTTCGGTCCTTGGGTCCTCGTCAAGGTCTTCAACCAACAAGCGTCAGCGTTTGCGCGCCTCTGGATAATTGGAGCGCCACTCACCGCAATCGTAAACCCACATGTTGGAAGGCTCGTTGATAGGTGGGGTGAAAGGAATGTCCTCATGCTTGATGCTGTCATGCTCATAATCGTGTGCATGGTTTACGGCTTCGCTTCGCATGTCCCAGTGTTTGGGCTTCACCTCGCATTCGCATGCTACATACTTGACCAACTCCTCTTCGTAACAGGCATAGCGAGGGCAACATACCTTCGGAAGATAGCAAAGGATGAAAGCGATGTTGCGCCATCCCTATCGCTCGGAGTCAGCCTTGACCATGCTGTCGCAATGCTCCTCCCATCACTTGCTGGCTACATCTGGTATCGCTACGGACACGAGTTCGTCTTCATCATGGCAGCCATTCTGTCCTTCCTCAACCTGATAGCAGCTGCCTCCATACGCTACAACCACAAAAACTAAGAACATAAACACTTGGCATACCCTCGCAAGGGAAGTCAAGGATGGCTGAAATGCTCAAGATGCTCTTGGATGCTTGGGCTTGCAATTGAATTTGCTTTCTTATCACTTTGCGATTTTTATTTCCAATTTCCCAAAATTGGTCAGGCGTTTCCTTTTTCTGGTTCGAATGTCTATGAGCCAAATATCTTCAGGACATCCTGATACAAGCTCCCTCTTAAACTCATTGTATCCCGTGTATGCCGGGAGGCATGTCAAATCTTCGGCAACACAAAGAATAGTATTTTCATCAACCCATGCCCACCAATGAAATTCAAATTCCCGCTCTCCAAATTCTTCCTTCAATGGTTTGATAAAATCTGCATCTTGTATGAGTCTTATAAAGAGTTCCTTAATTAAACGACCTTGCAAAAGCAAAAGCTCTCCTTCTTCTCTTAGCGAACGCAAAGTGACAGGTTCGGTAAACCGTATCTGACTATACTTTGCTATTAAGCCCCTAAGATCATCGTCCCAAGAGATGCCTTTTATTTGCTCTATATGCTCCTTTAGCTGTGCAAGATCCCTAATTCCCAACACGGTCTCTAATTCACTAATCATCTGACCAGGGATACTCGTTAAACGATTCATAGGTATTTGTATTTCTTTTATTTCTCTTGACAATATTTGCAATTTAGTTGTCCATTTGTGAAGGTCTATCACCCAAAGCCCCATAGGGGGAAAATGGAGTCTATGTAATGTTGTGAGAATGTATCTACCATCGGGGCTTATCTCAGGTATTGTAATATGGCACATACCTAACCGATGCTCAGCCACAGTTTCTCCAGTGGCAGGGTCAACAATCCACAAAAAATTTTTCGTAGAGCAATCCTCTTCACAGATGTGCCACCAAGAACCACTGGTGCAAATGAGTTTGCCATCAGGTAACCACCTAACAACCCTCGCAAGTGATGGAAGCTTTAAGAGTCTACAAGAATGGGTCTTTGTGTCAAACAAAAACCATTTTCTTCGTGGTCTTGTGTCAGGGACAGGAACTGAAGGAGGGTATGAATCGCAACCTCCATCAAGGGGTATATCTTCGACAAAATCGCCATTAAAATCGTCAATGGACCCGCGACCTTCAAATTTGACACAATAGACGATGAACCTTCCATCAGGTGATTGAAGTGGGCAACTTTCCCAACGAGGGCGAATTCGAGGGGTGATAGGCTTACCTCTGAGTGAATTTAAGTCAAATTGCCATATAGTTGCACATTGAATCTTCCGATCATACCGAACAACCAAAATCCCCTTCCCATCAAAGGTGAAAGAAGGAGCAAAGCATGATGAATCTTTCGACTCTGGGATTAATAGCCTGAGATGTCTTGTAGTAAGGTCAAGCAAGTAAATCCCAGGTGGCTTCCCAATTTTAGACGCTTTAAGTTTGAAGTTGCCGTCAGGATAATCAACTCTAAAAACGGCAAAGCGCCGGTCGGGAGAGACTTTGAGATAAGTCAACTCAGGGAAGGCAACATAGTAGGAAATATCCCTTTTTGAGAAAAATATCCATAATATCCATAATCCTAAGGACAAAATTACAATGCTCAAAAGCACTACAAACCAAAGATTACGCATGGTAGATTATCACCTACCTTTCGAAAGCTTACCAAAATACTCATTGATACCATCACAAATAGCATCAGCTATTTTCTTTCGGAATGATTCATCCTTTAGATTTTTCTCCCCATCTTTTGACGATATGAACTCGCATTCACACAGCGCAGCGGGCATGTTTGTGTTTCTTAACACAAAAAGTCGTCTTTCCGAAGCCCATCCTTTATGTTACCAGGGTTGGTTTTGTGAAGGTAGTCGTAAAGACATTGAGCAAGACGGTAATCTATCGGTTTGTAGTAAAACACTATTGCACCTAAAGGCTCTCTCCCTGAACCGGGAGGCACAGCATTGTTATGTATGGATACAAAGATATCTGCAGGCGGTTCCGGTTTATTTAAAAGCTTTCCTTCCTCAGACCTTTTTCCATGTGCTATCTCTATGCGTTCCTTGAGTCCCCTGTAGTCGTCTTCTAAGCGTGTCATGCGCACCTTATACCCTTCTTTTTGAAGCCGTTCTCTAATCTTTAAAGCAATTTCCCAGTTGGCTTCCTTTTCTGTTAACCCAGTAGGTCCAACAGCCCCGGGATCTTTTCCACCGTGCCCTGGATCGATGCAGACAATAATTGGCTTTATAGTAGCATTTACCTCCAAAGCAGGTTTTGGTTCGTGGTCTTTATAGCTGTCACCATAGTCATCATAAAAGTGCAAGACGAACCTGTATGTCCCAACCTTCTCCATCACTTTGATCGGAACTGGAATGATGACTCCATGCCTCTCGCTACTTGGACTCGCTGTCAATCCTTCGCACTCTTCATGCTCAACACATCGAAGAACAGAAACTTCCCACCTCAAAACCATATCCAACTCAGGATCATAAAGCCATATCTCACCACGGCTTGAGTTGCGATAACTACGAAGCGTGTAAACTCGCAAGAAGTAAAGGTAATTGTCATCCTCCTCATCATCTGGAGTTCCTCCTTCATCGTAGCCTAAATACTCAACAGGTCCTGGAACAACTGTCAAAGCCTGACTTCTCACAGCATCCCTGTCATAAGGGTTCGCAATTACTTCCACATCAAAGGTGTATAAACCTGAAGGGGCTATGTTGCTCCATTCATCTGGCGGATACTCGTAGTAACCTGCATTCACTGTCCCATCCCATGTGAAAGAGTAACTACCAGGGCAAATCTTTTGCTCTGTCAACTCATAGACTAAATTCCTGTTCATGTCGTAAATTCTCACCTTCACTTGAACTTGCTTTTTCTGGGCGCACTCAATATTTTAACCGAAACTTGTGTCCGCTATCCCTTTCTCAGGATCCCATCGCAACACCTTCCCCATATCGGGAGAGGTCACCACCAAGTTCTTCACCCGCACCGTGATGGAAGTTTGAAACCTTCCTTAATTCTTGGGTGTATACCCCGTATTACTACTCGACTGTTTTTCACCTCACTTTGATAACTCTGCAGCGCTTGGCAGCTAACAGGGCAAAAAGGAAAAAGGCGATTATCAATCCAATAATCCATCAGTTTTCCTTTCTATCCCAGAAAGAGCCATACCTTGTCTTGTAGCGTAAATTCATAGATTGTGCGTTTAAATCTTCTAACAAATCTTCAAATAATTTAAAATATTTCTTATTGCGGATATATATTCGCACCCACTCTCGTCTATAAAATTGCACAGATGATACTTTATCTGGAAACAATTCTTCAAGCAATTTAACTGGCAGATAAATTTTCTTATCTTTTCTTAAAAAATTATCAACAAACTTAATCTTCGCACCTACAAAGATGACAACCTTGTTGCCCTTTTCTACAATCTTAGCTCCAAATCGCCTAAAAATATCTATTGGTAACCAAATCTCGTGGAATTGAACAATTGGCACTACACTTCTTAAAGCAAACCTTTCAGCTTGAATCTTTCCTTCCCTTTCTCTCACAAATTCCAAACACACCCTTGGCTGTTTAACTCTTGGGAAAGCCGATGGTCTATGAAGAAATACATCAGTCATTAAAATCCGTCCTGTCATAGCATCCACGAATCCCAAGACCCCACCACGACCAATATCCCGATCACCAACAATTTCTACATACCAAACTAAACCAGAATTATTCCAATTAAAGGGAGCCCAATCGGCAGGAAGGGCAAGTAATTTAGGAGTATCGAGAAAGTCCCACATGTTAAAACCAAAGTGGGCTGCAACTCTATTGGCAGCTTCTTGAGCGGAGACGACAGGGTTTTGATTTCTATTAGGATGCGGCGTTTTCTCCCACCCCTGAAAGAAACTTATCACTTTCCCGCTATATGGGTCGATTTCTACCTTGCATTGATTGTATGTGTATGCACCATTATTAGGTATTTTTTCAGTAAATTTAATAAGATAACGATCAACAAGCATTTCACATTCTATATCCATTCGTGTTTTGTATTTCCGGTATATCATAGAGCGATCTTGAACAAAGTTACGGGTAATTTGAATCGCTCGTTCTTCAGAAATTGGCATACCTTGCTGCCTTAAAGGTTCACGAGAATACTTGACGGAAAATACCCACCCAGTTTCCTTGTCTACCCAATACCGCCTTCCGTCTGGCAGAGTAAACTCAAAGAAAACTTTCGCAACAGGAGCTTCAGGATTAACTCGTTCTTTAGGCTCTGGAAGTTCAAGGTTAGGATCTCCTTCAAAAGAACGGATACTTTGCTTAGCTTGTTCAGTGTTAATTTGCGTCGTCCCGTAGCTAATGGTGGCAACCATAATAACAATAATTGCTAACCACCATTGCGTTAACTTCATGGTTGTTACCCCCTTAATATATGGTTTCATTGCCATTACCTGCAATATATAAAGTATTCAGCCCAGACCAAGGGAACCACCAACACCATTCAACTGCTTTAACGGCAGCTTGTTCAACGGTCTCACCTTCTTTTGTTAGAAACTCCCAAAATCTGCCATTCCAAAACCTGGCTGCGACTTGATTGATTGTGCCTTCAAATCCTACAACCACTCGGGCACCTTTAGAGACAAAAAGATCGGCAAAATCCCATGTATAGCAGCCCAATAAAACAGCTAATCTAATAGCACTAAGAGAACCTGAAGGTAATTCTTCAATATCATCATAGGTAATGTAGGTTTCGTCAGCAAACATAAGCCCTTCATCAGCAACATGCCAACTCCAAGACCAAATGCTGTTTTCTAAAAGAGTTCCATTAATTAATCCACTCTGCCCGCAAAATAGGCACCTTTCTTCTGTTGTCCCACCATAGATGAATCCCTGCTACTTTGCAAATTGCTTGGAGGGGTAAGTATAATTGCCCTCCACGCAATAACTTGTCTTTAACCACTTGTGTTCCATACCGTCCAATCAGTTTGGTGCCATCCCACCTAACCCCAAGTCCAAAAAAGCCACTTCACAGGAACATATACCCTCCCATTCACTAAAAGCGCCTTGGAGTAAGGGTAAATCGTTCTACCGTTAACAACGATGAGTCGTAATCCCTCATCATTCATTCTATTCAAAACGCCTATATGAATCGCATCACTGAAGCCAAAACGCACTTCTCCCGTATGAGCGTCAACCATGGCCATACCGGCAGTAATTTTGTCTGAACCCATGCGCTTGTAGGTGAATATTAGAAGCC
>Ga0080004_1097052_pt1 | contig 93975 bp, 81 predicted proteins | sample WasSprMetagenome_FD_69207 | JGI IMG/M metagenome (GOLD analysis project Ga0080004, IMG submission 69207) | Sulfidic aquatic microbial communities from Washburn Spring, Yellowstone National Park, USA - WS (SPADES assembly) (version 2) | ecosystem: Environmental > Aquatic > Thermal springs > Hot...
GATTTGAATACTACGGGATGGGGCGTCCAAGCATCATCCCAGCACAAGTCATTAGCACCTCAAATAGGTGAAAAAACGGCGGCGAATGGCGACTGGCGATTAGCGAATGGTGAAATGACAGCGAATGGCGAGTAGCGAGTGGCGAATGGTAAACGGCAGCGAGTAGCGATCGGCGATTAGCGAATGGTGGAGCGGCAATTTTCTGGAGGGCAGTGCCTTTGCGCTGCCGAAAAACTTTAGCATTGAACACCGCACCCTGAACTCAGCACTCCGCAACTCAAATTGTGCTTACCGAGGGGGTTTGCCCTCCCGCAGTCCCTAAACGCCTTTTCAAACCCCTGTCCCTTGTCCCTCGCCGGCTAAAGCCAGTGAAGTGGATGGTTTTGAAACTTTTTCGCTGACCGTTGAGCAAATCGTTCCTCCTCCCAAAACCTCCTCTCCTGTTTCCGCATCGTAGAAAACGGCAATTTGTCCTGGTGTCACCGCCCATTGGGGCTCGTCCCAAATCACCCTCGCTTTCGTTTCGCTGATTGGCTCAACCCAAGCCAAACCTTCAGGTGAGCGGTAGCGATGCTTGACCCTTGCCCTAATCGCTGCTTTCGGTGTCTCACCGCTAACCCAATTTACAGCCTCCACAATCGCTTCCCTCGTCAAAAGAGCATCCCGCTTCCCGACGACAATGGTGTTCGTTTCAGGGTCAATTCGCACCACATACAAAGGTTCACCCTCGGGGTTGCTTACGCCCAAACCGCGACGCTGACCGATGGTGTAAAAAGCAGCGCCCAAGTGAGTGCCGACTACTTTGCCGTCTTCGGTGACAATTGGACCGGGCTTGACTAAATCGGGTCGCATCTTCCGCAGAAACTCCCGATAGTCATCGCCTTCCACAAAGCAAATCTCTTGGCTATCGGGCTTGTCGTGAACGGGCAACTCCAACTGCTTCGCAATTTCGCGCACTTGCGATTTCGTGAGGTTACCGATGGGCAAAAGCACCCGCTCCATCACGGGTTGGGTCAGCATGTAAAGCACATAACTCTGGTCTTTCTGGCGGTCAATTGCCTTCAGTAGCCGATAGCGACCGTTATAAACGATGCGGGCGTAGTGCCCTGTGGCTATGTAATCGGCGTCCAACTCCAAAGCCCTTTTTAGAAACAGCCGATACTTGATGAATTCGTTACACCGAACACAAGGGTTTGGAGTTCGCCCACGAGCGTATTCGTTGATGAAGTCGGCAACTACTGTTCGGGCAAAGAAGTCAGTCATGTTCATGACATAGTGCGGGATTCCGAGTTTGTTAGCAACTCGCCTTGCGTCTTCAACGGAGTCAATCCCGCAGCAAGCCTTAGCGTGTTCTTGCCCCTCGTTTCCTCCCCACAAACGAAAAGTCACCCCTATGACCTCGTAGCCTTGCTCCTTGAGCAAGGCTGCCGTCACTGAACTGTCAACCCCTCCGCTCATTGCCACCAGCACCCGCTTTTTCTTTTTGGGAGTCAAAACAGTTGGCAGGGGCAGAGGGCAATTAGCCATTGAAGTCACCTCGTTTCCAAACTTGCGCTTATGATTATGCCATAACTGAGGGTTGCGGGTTGAGCGCTGTGGGTTGAGGGTTCAAACGACAAACTTTCGTCGGCAGTTTGAAAGAGGCAAGGGTGAAAATAGTTCACGCCTCACGCATCACGGAAGGATGCCATAATTGCCAACGGGTGACAGGGATGGAACAGAGGTTGGCTTTGGAAGCGGAGAGGGTAACGGTTGTCGGTTTACCGTGGCGGGCAATTGTCATTGGCATGTTGCTTTTGCTCCCCAACGCCTACTGGGTCATGATGATGGAGTTGGTCCGTTATGCCGGTCACCCAAGCAACATTGCCCCGTTTGCCAATGTCGTGTTCGTCGTCTTGGTGCTTCTCTGCCTCAACCCGCTGCTCCGTTTCCTTCACCACCAAACCCGTTGGAGTTTGTTTCGCCCGTTTAGTCCGACTGAGTTGATGCTCGTTTACCTCATTCTGTCCATCGGGACGGCTTGGGTCGGGCACGATGGCATTCAAGTTTTGATGCCGCAAATTGTCTATCCGTTCCGCTACGCTTCGCCTGAGAACCGATGGGAAGAGTTGTTTTTGCCGCTCCTTCCGAAGTGGCTTTATGTCAGCGACAAGACTGCTATCAGGAACGCTTATGAGGGTGGGCATTTGTTTTGGCGACCAGAAAACTTTCGCCCTTGGATACTCCCGCTTTCGGGTTGGGGAAGTTTCTGCGTTGCCCTCAGCCTTTTGATGATTGGTTTGTGTTTGCTGGTTCGCAGGCGTTGGATGGACGAGGAAAGGTTGACTTACCCTGTGCTTTACTTGCCCCAAGAAATCACTCGCCCTCAAAGTCCCATCTGGCGCTCAAATCCTTTCTGGCTCGGATTTGCTGCTTCCGCTTTCGTTGACATCCTGAACGGCTTTTCCGCTCTTTATCCGTCCGTCCCTTCCATCAAAGTCCGAGTTTGGCATTATGACCCGCTGCTTTGGTCGCTGTTTGTCGGTTACCCTTGGGGGGCGCTTCAGGGGACGAGGATGAGTTTCTACCCGTTCGCAATCGGTTTGGGCTTACTGTTGCCTCCCGACCTGCTCTTTTCGTGCTGGTTCTTCTATTGGTTTGAGCGAATTCAGCGGCTTGTCGGTTTGATGGCAGGTTGGACGCAACTTCCCGGCTACCCGTGGACGAACTTTCAAGCTTTTGGCGGTTACGCAGGCATTGGTCTGTTCGCTGTCTGGATTGCCAGAAAATCTTTCTGGCAAACACTCGTCCGAGCAGTTTCGGGGCTTGACAGAAATGAAAGGTGGGGATTGGTGTTTTCGGTCGGCGGGCTCGTGTTTTTGCTTGGTTTCGCAAAGGCAATGGGGATGAGTTTGCCGACTGGTGCGATGTTTTTCGCCATCTACCTTTTGTTGCTCATTTCCATCACCCGAATTCGTGCCGAATTAGGACCGCCAGCACACGATTTGCACTATGCAGGACCTGACGAAGTTCTCATCGCAGTTTTTGGACCTCAAGGTTTGCCGAAGCGGGATTTGGTTGTCGCCAAACTCTTCTACTGGTTCAACAGAGCATATCGCAGTTTGCCCTGCCCCCACTACCTTGAAGGACTGAAAATTGCCAAAGACCACAAACTTTCTTTTGGGCGGACTTCGGCGCTGATGATTGTTGCGAGCGTCCTTTCAATTGCGGCAGCGATGCTGGTCCATGTCTACGCCTTTTACGCTTACGGCATCACGGCGAAATTTGTCGGTCCGGCAATTACCGCTTTCGGTGGCGAACCGTTTTGGCGGTTGCAAGGTTTGTTGGCATCCCCTCCCCCGCCTAACCCATATCCGGTGCGAGCGATGGTTGCTGGAACACTCTTCACCTTTGCGTTGATGTGGCTTCGCGCTTCCGTCACTTGGTTTCCACTCCACCCTGTTGGCTACGCCATTTCCACCAGTTGGAGCATGAATGTTTTGTGGATGCCGCTGTTCATCGCTTATTTGGGCAAGATGGGGATTTTGAGGCTCGGAGGTTACAGGGCGTTTCGCGAAACCGCTTTGCCCTTCGGCATCGGCTTGGTCTTAGGTGAATGGACAATTGGCAATTTGTGGCTCATCTATGGCGTCATTCGCGGCATCTCTACTTATGCCTTCTGGGTTTGAAGTGAGACCGCAGGGCGTGATACAATGGCGAACAGTGCTCATCAAAAAGAAAAGTTACACGAAAGGGGTGACGAAGATGGCAGAGACGCAACAACGCCTCAAACGCATCCCGATGAGCAGGGAGGAATTTGAAAAACTGCCCGAAGGTCCTCCCTTCTACGACTACCTCAACGGGGAGGCGATTGAAGTGAACCGTCCCACAGGGAAGCATCAACGCATCGTCGTTTATATCGCCTTCGTCGTTGATCGCTTCCTTCGCTCCCACAACCTTGGTGTCGCCTATGCTGACATAGATGTCCTCTTGCCGACAGGGGTGACGGTCGGACCAGACCTTGCCGTTCTGCTGACCGAACATCTTGACCGATATGACGAGCAAAAGGGCGACATCGTTGGTGTGCCCGACTTAATCGCTGAAGTCCTTTCGCCAACAACGGTTGCCTATGACCGCGTGGAAAAATTCTCCGAATATTACCGAGCAGGGGTGCCATGGGTTTGGTTCATTGACCCTGATGCCTTGACGATAGAAGAGTTTCGGTGGACGCAAGACGGTTATTTGCTGGTGCAGGCAGTGAAAGCAGGTGAAACTTTCCGCCCCAAACTCTTCCCCGAACTTGAAATCAACCTCAAAACTTTGCTGGGCGAATAGGCGCTCAAAAGTAAAACGGGACAGGTCGCCAACCTGCCCCGCCTCCTTTGCTCTTTTCAGCATCGCTTACTCAGTCTCATAGTTGTCGTTGCAACTCAGGTCGTAGGGGTGATTGACTTCCCGACCGTCAGGGAACCAAGTGTAGCCACGCACCGTTTGAGTAGGCTTGAGCCACTTGACATGGGCATCAGCGAAGATGTAAATCTTTCCGCCCAAGTGCCATTGTCTGTCCTTCCGCCACCACCAGTTGCACCATGTCCCTGCGTCAGGGCAAGCGATACCAGGTTCACCAACCATGATCAAGTTGGCAGGGCGCTGGATCTCAGGAAGTCTTCTCGGTTCGCCACAGAATGCTGACCCGTTGTAGTTATATTCAAGGGGTGTCCACTGACCGCCTAACAGCAAGCGAAGCGGGAAACGACCTCTGAAGGCTTCTGAGCCACAGCAGCCACCGCCATTGGGATCGAGATAATGTCCACCTTCTTCGGTGTTCGTCACATTCTGAGTCGGACAATCCCAAATTTGCCAGTTGCGGATATAAGGCTGGGTGATCATCCGCCAACTGTAGTAGGGTTCTTGTTGAGGTGCCCAGCAGGGACGACCGATGCCGACCCGAACAAATGGGAACCGTTCATCGTAGTCGTTGTTGTATTGAGCCAAAGCCATCGCCAAGTTACGCAGGTTAGAAGTGCAACTGGCTTGGCGCGCCTTCTCGCGAGCCTGGCTGAACACAGGGAACAGAATTGCAGCCAGGATCGCGATAATCGCGATCACGACGAGCAACTCAATCAATGTGAACCCACGCTTCTTCATCGTCGGACACCTCCCATCAAAGTTTTTTGCCCATCAATCTTGCTAATCTTGCCTCCACGCTTGGTTTCGTGTTCGCTACTTCCTTTCGTCTCGGCGCTCCTCACCTCCCTTCGCTGACTGACCTTAGCCATCTCTTGTTCCACGATTTGCCGGATAAGAAAGGACATAGGGTCGCATGGGCGAGCCGTTCCATGCAAAGTGACGGTTTGTTGTTTGCCACCCAAGTTGACCGTAAAGGTCTTTTTGCCGTTGATGGTCAGTTCGGCAGCGCATTCTGCCTTGCCGCCGTGGGAAACTTTGTGGAAGTAAGCCTGAACTTTGCCCGGGTAATCACGGACCAACTGCCTGACAAGCTCTACAGTCCCTCTCGTGCAAGGACCTCCATGCTTTGGGTCAATAGACACGCGAATGACGACAGGTGCCTTGGGGTCTCCGATGTGTGGCGGTAGGTTAGATAAGTCGGCAACAATCTGCTGGATCAAAGCCTCATTCGAAGTCGGGACAGCAGTTGCCCTTTCCCGCCAATAACGCCAGTTGAGAAACACCGCCACAATTGCCAAGAACGCCAGAAAGACCAAAGTGCCGACCCGATTTTCAAGCACTGCCCCTCACCTCTCTAACGGGGCGGTTGAGGAGCCGGGACACCCTCCTTCATTTCGCCCTTCATCTTCATCGGACCCGGATGCCCACCCATTTCAATGGGAGGCTTCTCCTCAATCGGCTTTGGTCTCATGAGGGCGAAATACACTCCCGCAACGATGATGATGACCACCAAAATCACCACCACCGCCACCCATGTCGGCACTTCCTTCCTCATTTGGCATCCCTCCTCGCTTGAAATTCGCGACCCTGCGACTTTAGCCATCAAAGATTGTAACGCGCCCCCCCCCGTTGTAAAGACCCGTTCATGTTACGGACTTCAGTTTGTAGGAAGAGCGAGGCTCCTGCCGAGCCAAGAACGGCAGCGAGTAGCGAATGGCGAGTAGCGAATAGTGAACAGCGAATGGCGACTGGCGATTAGCGACTGGTGGATGATTTTTCTGGAGGGTAGTGCTCCTGCACTGCCGAAAAATTTTCGGACTTAACAATTGCACCTGCACTCAAATCAGGCTCACCAGAGGTTCGCCCTTCCAAACAAATTTTTCTGCACCCTTGCACGCCTGCACGCTTGCACACACATTGGCTGAAGTTAGTGGTGTGTGGAGTTTTAGTGCCCTGTGACGAACGAAACCTTGATTTGCTTTACGGCGAATTCGTCGTAAGGTTCCACCCGCAGGGCTGTTATGGCTGGCACTCCCTCCGTTGACCAGAGAACGATGGACAATAAATTTTCACCGTCAAAGTTGAGCCAGCACTCGGGCAAGTAAAATTCGCGCTGCGGTCCTTGCTCTTGGTAGCGACCGATGTGGATTCCGTTGAGCCAAATGTTTCCGTCTCCAGAAGCGTGCAAAACCAGCCGCCAAGGGATGTTCCAATTCTCAACTTTGGGGACAGTGAACCGAGCGCGATACCAAACGACGCTCCCTTCGCGAGCCGGTGGTTTCTCACCGACGGAAATTTTTCGCCAACTGCGGTCGGATGCTTTGTCTGAGTGCCAGTTTTCATGTTCTCCAATCAAGCCTTTTGCCACCTTCCACTGTGTCAACTGAACCAACTGAGAGGTTCGGACGAGTCTGACAGGAGCGTAAATGCCTCCCGGTCCGTCCTTGTTTTCAACGCCGACGACCAAAACATTTCTCCCGACTTTCACTGCTTGGGAGACGGGAAAGACAAAAGGCTCGTCCCAACCGAAGTGTTCGCCGACCTTTTGACCGTTGAGCCAAACCCAAGCGTTGTCGTCAACGCCCTCAAACAACAGCGCCAAATCGGGTTCAACCTTGTCAAGGTTGAATTCGGTTCGGAACCAAGCACACTCGCGGACGCCGATTTCAGGTTGGTGACCGTGTCCGACTCGGACTTTCGTCCAAGAGGCGTCTTCAAATTCTGGGCGAACTTCCGGTGCACTCTCGTCAATCTGCTCCGTCTTCTTCATCCGCCACTCGGAAAGTTCTATTGCTCCTTCGCCAATCAGTATTGCCCCTGCAATTCCTTTCAACTCATTCATGCCAGGTCCGCCGTTCGGTCGCCCTGGTTGTTCGTAGAGCACCGTGAGGGTGTTCCGACCTTTGCGGGCGTAAATTTTCAGCGGAACTTGAACGCTTCGGAAGTTATTGCTGGCTTCAGGGATAACCCTGCCATTGAGCAGAACGAGTTTCGGGTCTGGAGCATAAGCGGTGAGCAAGAGCGTCTCCGCCTTTCCATCCCAGACGAACTCGGTCTCGTATCGGTAGAACCCGTTGTCGTGCCAATTCATGTCGTCAAGGGGAGCGACAGCTGTGAAGAGAGATTTGTCCTTGGCGCGCTTGGCGACTTTCCCGTCCTTCGCATTCACTGGCTCATTTCGCCATTTTAGGGACGAAATCGGGACAAAATCAACGGGCATTTGCTCAGCCTTCACGACGAACTTGACGCAGCCCTTTCTTTCATCAGCCTCAAACTCAATTTCCTTGCCGTCAACCGAAACCGACTTTGGCAATTTCGGGAGCAATGCGAGGAAGTTGGTTTTGCCCGGCACAATTTCAAAGACGCACTCAATTCGCTCTTCCGAAACAGTGACTTCCCTTAACAGGTAGGTGTCCGAGACAACGAGCCCGTGATGGGTGTCAGGTTTGAGCATTCCCAGTGCGGGCAAGTTCTCAGGCTCAATCCGCCATGTCCGACCTGCCCGCTGGCGGGTGGTAACGATAATTTGCGTGTCATCGCCGATGTTGATGACTTCATCGCATTTCTTCAAATTCCCCCTCAACTCAAACCCATCAGCGAAGCGGATTTGGTAAGGTGTCCCATCGGGAGCGATGTCGCCGTAAACGACCATAACCCATTTGCTGCCAACTTTAACGACTGACTGAACTTCCAAAGTTGTCAGGGCAACTTTCTTCGCCCCAACGGGGAAATTCACGGGCAGGATTTTCAGGTCTCGCGGTGGCAATACCACGGGTTCGTCGCAAGCAATCTTCTCGCCGTTCGGCAAAGTTGCGGAAATTTTTGTCTTTTGCCACTCGGTCGTCGGGTTCCATGCGAACAAGTAGCCGTGATCGTTGTGAACCCTCGCGAAGACTTTCACTGCTTCGTTATCGGAGCGAACTATCTCGTGGTTCGGTTTTGCCCTTGCCAAGTCTGCACCGAAGCACCGCAGGAAGTCACCAATGAGTTTAACGGCGTAGTATTTGTCCCAAAGACCGCCAGGCTCTCGGATCGGCGCTGCATAGTCGTAAGTCGTCGTTATGTGCCGAGCACCCCAGTAGTTGAAATTCGTGCCTCCAAAAAGCATGTAGTAGTTCAAGGCGCTTAGACCGTGAGCGATGAGAAACTTCGTCAAGGCATTGCACTGGGCTGGCGACAGGTCGTCTCTTTGATGGGAGAGCAGCGCGTCCCCAAACTGGGTGAACCAGCCTCCCTGCAGTTCTGTGACCATCAAAGGGCTATCGGGCTCTTCCTCTCGCAACTTAGCGAGGGCATCCTTAGTCCATTCAAAATTCCAACCCGTGTAGAAGTTGCAGGTGTCAAAAATGCGAGCCATCACTTCGTCATCGTTTCTTCGAGCGACGCGAGTCCAGCAAGTGAACATGGGCACTTCAATTCCGTGCCTGACAGCGGAGTTGTAAAGTTCGGTCAAGTAGCGATGCATCACATCGTCGGGCAAACCGGAGTAGTCGTATTCGTTCTCAAGTTGCACCAAAATCACCCGCCCACCTTTGGTGATTTGGTGGCGGGCGATAACAGGCATAACGGCTGCATACCAATGGTCGCTCCAAGCGATGCTATCTGGGTGGTCGGTTCGGAATGGGAAACGCTTTTGCGGGAGCCAACGGGGGAAACCGCCGATGTCCCATTCAGAGCAAATGTAAGGTCCCGGGCGAACGATGGTATAGAAGCCGAACTCCTGAGCCAAGGACAAGTAAGCGTCCAAGTCGCTCAAATCAACCTTGCCCTCTTTCCGTTCGTGCCAATTCCAAGCCACATATGTCTCAACAGCGATGAAACTCGCCCTCTTGACTTTAAGCAACCTGTCTCGCCACAAAGGTTGGGGCATCCGAAAGTAGTGAACGGCACCGCTGAACAGGAACAAGTCAGTGTTTTCAATGGTGAAGCAATCTGCGTCGTAGCGGATGAGTTTCGGCTCGACGAACAAGCCTTTTGCTGGCTTCGCCTTCATGCCCACCTTACCTCCTCCGTCATCATGGTCACCGCACCGGTGAGGGCGCTTTAAAAAACTTCCCCGTCCCCACTCAAACTCGGTGAAGAAGCATTTGCCCTCTTTCGTTAATTTTTCGCCCGTAACTGAGTCCACAGTGTCAGGTTATTCACCTATCGCCATGAGAGCGTTCTAAAAGCCCCGTTTGCGACTTCATTTCACAGACCTCACTTTATCACCGCAAAATGGGTCATCCATGCTGCGGAATTCAGCCCGTAGTTAATGACGCAACCAAAAGCAAACCATGCTACGGACTTTAGTTCGTAATTGGTGACGAAGAACCTGAGCGCCGACTTAGAGCGGGACGAGGGGCGTGGGACGCGGGACGGAATGAAATGGGAGGCGAGGCTCTTGCCGAGCCGAAACGGCAGCGAGTAGTGAACAGCGAATGGTGACTGGCGATTAGCGACTGGTGGATGATTTTTCTGGAGGGCAGTGCTCCAGCACTGCCGAAAAATTTTTCGGCGCATTGGAAGACGCGCCCTCCAGTTACGGAATCTTGGGCTCACCGGGAGGTTCGCCCTCCCAAACGCCGAATTAATTCGGCGCTTAGGAAAATCTGTCAAATCCCATGTCCCTTGTCCCGTGCCCCTTGTCCCTCACTGGCTAAAGCCAGTGGCATGAGGAGTTCTAGAACACTCTATCGTCACCCTGCGAGAAACGAAATTGATGGGTGACCCACTTGAACGCTTCTGAAGGCATTCTCACTCGTGAGGGAAGATTTCAACATTGGCTCGCGGGACGATAACCCTTTCGCCCGTGACTAATTCCGCTTCCAAGACCCTCGTTTTCGTTTCCGTCTCAATCTCTTGCGGTTCTGGTGGCAAAGCGACTACGCGCCCTAACGCACCGAAGTAAGGGGCGCGGATGAGCCGAATAGGGGTTCCTATGTTCAACTCGCCCGCAGCGAACCCACTTTCCTTTGGTTCTTCCAAATCCTCCAAAGTCAGCGCACCATCCTTCGGCACTACCACTTCGGGTCGAATCACGCCGGCACGAATTTGAGTTGCTCCGTTGACCGATGCTTCCCTCCCTTCCTGACTCGCCAACAACTCAAAAGTTCTCTTAGCCATCGCGATTTCCCCGAACCCTTCAGTGACAATCAGTGTGAAAGGCAAAGGTTCGTGCCCGGTAATGGCGACGCCGATGTCGTAGCCGAGAAGTTTTTTGATGTCGGTGTCAAGGACGCCACCAGTCACCAAGGCGACTGCACCAACTTGTTTTGCGGCTTCCATTAGACGCCAATGGGCTAAAGCGCCAGCGATAAGCACCTTCCCTTTATGCTCGTCGCTCACTTTTGTATCTGACACAACCTCGTCAGGGGAATCAGCGAGGAGTGCTATTTGACCGTGCCTTTCCCCGCTCAAACCGAAGATGCCTTGAACGAAAACACCTCTCGTGGCAACGACTGCCCCTTCTTCAGGCAAGACATCAACAACTAAGCCGCGCAGGTAAGCGGTGACCTCAACAGGAGTAGGCAAATGCCGAATCCCGATATTGCCCGTTGCTTCCGAGATGAAGTCAATTGTGCCGGTTATCGGCGATGTAACGCGGGAAGTGAACAAACCGAAGAAACTTTTCCGCTCAGCAATTATTTCGCCCGCCTGAACTTCGTCGTCCACTTGTTTCAGCAAATATTTCGACAATTCCCTCGGCTCAACTCCCAGCCGTTCAGCAACTCTGACGGTCGTGACTGGACCTGGTAATTCGGTTCGGGCGACAACGGTGTCTGGGTTAACCGAGTCACCGACTTGAACGAGAACCTGACCTTTCAGTGGTAACCTCCTAACTTTGCGAACGACAGTATCGGCGCTAATAGTCAACCCTGGCGTGTAGGCAGTTCCCATCCCTTTCACTCCTCAGCCCACAAGTTCATGAATTTGTGGAAAGTTGTAAGCGCTCATCCCTGTATCAAACGCGCAAGTGTGCCTCTAAAATCTGCTTCTTCAGCGCCTCTGCCATCTCGTGGACATACTTGTAGTAGTCCTTGCGTTGAAGTTTGGAAGCGGCAGGTTCATCAATGATAAAAGTGACTCTTGGATGAAGTTGCAACGCTGATGCGGGGCACATGGTCGTAACTGGACCTTCAATCGCTTTTGCGACTGCATCTGCTTTGCCTTCACCGGTCGCCAACAAAATGATCTCTCGTGCTTCCAAAATTGTCCCGATGCCCATGGTGATGGCGTAGCGTGGGACATCCTCTGGTCGGTCGAAGAAGCGGGCATTAGCTTCAATGGTTTCGGGAGCCAGGGTCTTAACTCGGGTGCGAGAAGCAAGGGATGAACCCGGTTCATTGAAGGCGATGTGACCGTTGTGACCGATGCCTAAAATCTGCAAGTCAATGCCTCCAGCCTTCTTGATTTGCTCCTCATACCACTCAGCGTGCTCATAAGGGTCTGGCGCCAAACCGTAGGGGACGAAGGTGCGGGATTTGTCAATGTTGATGTGGTTGAACAGGTTCTCGTCCATGAAGTAGCGGTAACTTTGCGGGTGGCGAGGGTCAATGGGGTAATACTCGTCCAAGTTGAAAGTCGTGACATGAGAGAAATCAAGCCCTTCCTCTTTGTGCATCCGAATGAGTTCACGATAGCATGGGATGGGCGTGGAACCTGTCGCCAATCCCAAAACGCAGTTGGGTTTGCGCCGAATTAGTTCGGCGATCCGACGCGCAGCCTCTTTGCCAACAGCCTCAGCATCAGGCAAAATGATGACTTCCATACTTCCTCAATCCCCTTGCCGTAGCCTCATTGAGTGCCGCTTTGATTCTAACACAAGTTGAGCGCTGAAGCCCGAAGGGTAAAAACCCTCTCGTCGCTGAATAGGTTGTTGCTTTGGGACGAGCACCTTTATCTGCGTCCGCCAAAAGTTGGGGAAAACCCTTACATCCTTTCAGGGTCGAGTCCTTCAGGTTTTTAGCAGCCGCTGTGAGTGTGTTTCCCCTTGCAACGGCGAAAGTCTGGAGAGGGGCGTTTTCCTCCGGGCTTCTCTTCACGGGGGTGAGATTTTATGATGTCTGTCAGGCGGAGTCTGTGGTTGTTTATCGGGGTCATGTTGTTAGCCTTTGCCATCGCTGTCCCTTTGGGCTGCGGAGGGGGCGGAGGACCTTCACCTCCATCACCACCACTGACTTTAACGCTCCATGACGCTTCAGGGCGAACCGTTACCGAAATCGACGAAGAGACCTTGCCCACTCTCTTTGCCAAAATTTCTGGTCTGCCAGCAAACAAGCCTTTTGAGTTGATGCTTTACCGAAACGGGCAGCCTCTTTACCGCGACGCTCAAGGCAACTTGCAACCTATCACTGCAACTTCTGACGAGAAAGGCGAAATCCCTGCGGTTGTCCTTTTCTACGACCTCGGTGTTGACCCTCAAACAGGTTTCCCTACGCCCGCTTCAGGGAGTTACTCGGTTCGCATTTGGGGCAGCGGTGTTGACAAGTTGATTTCGTTCACAGTTCGTTCCCGCAGCAAAAGGCAACAAATTCCCGAGCGAACACCAACCATCTGGGTCGTTCGGGCTAACGGGGCAATTGCTGGAGGCTCAATCCCAGAAGGCGAACCCGTTTACGCTGCCGGAATCAATTTCCCACCAAACCGCAAAGTTCGGTTGTATGTTGTGCGTGACAAAAGGGGATGGAATGCAGGTGTCGTTCCTACAGACCTTGAAGATGTGACCAGCGTGATTGAAGAGGTGACCACCAACAGTTCTGGCGAAATTGTTCGCACCCTTGTTTGGGCTTCCGCTCAACCCGTAAACGGTCAGAGGGATTTTGACTTAGTGGCAAATGTGGCGGATGAGAACGGAAACTTTGACACCAGGTATACGCCGGGCATTGATGCAGTAGATGCCGACTTAATGGCTGGCTTCACCGTCCAAGGACCGGCACAGCCAATTGTAAGGGTTGATTTGGCTTCAGACGAGCAAGGCAAATACCGTGCTTCCTTTTCTGCCGATGAGACCGTGACCATCTGGGTCAACCCACCCAACCGCCCGCTTATTCCGTTCATGATGGTCAGGAAATACATCTGCCCGCACAAGGAGACATGGAATTATGGCGACCAACTGGTTGATGTCACTGGTCGGGCAGAGTGGGATTTAGTTCGCTTCGCCTGTTTGAACCAATACCGCTACCCCGTCTGGGCACCGCCACTAACTTCTGGCATTTACGACCCAGTCATTGATGTCAACCAAAACGGCGTTTATGACCAAGGCGACATCTTGGGCAAACCGTTCGAAGTTAGAGGCGTCAAGCCAAAGCGAATCTTCGTTTCCGCTCGCTTCCCGTTCGTTGACCCAAATGGCGAAACTTCTGTGACAGCAATTCTGATCGACGAAAACGACCGCCCTATGCCCAGCCAAACCGTTCAATTCAGCGTTACCGATTCGGGTGCTTCCATTAACCCGACATCCGTCCAAACCAACCAACAAGGGATTGCATCAGCGACCTTAAGGGTTGGACCAACCGGAGGCATCACTGTTCGGATCAGGGCAATTGCGACAGTTGAAGGTGTGACGGTAACCGGTGAGGCGGAAGTTCAAGTCCGTGCATATGGCGGCATCAACGCCATAGTCCGCTCAAAGCAGTGAGGATGGAAGTCGCACCACTTAAGTCACAAGGAGGGGAAGTCCGATGAAGCGCAAAATTAGCGAGAAGATGTGGGTAGTTTTGGCAGCAGTGGGGACGCTCGCACTGTTTGCTATCGGGTGCGGGGGCGGGGCAAAGAAGGTTGGAGTGAACGAGACAAACCCGTTCCCCAGTTACTCTGGACCGACAGGCTCAATAGTCCTTCATGTCGTCTGGTCAAGCCGAGAGATTCCGCCAGAGACTACGGTCATTGACATTGAGGTCACGGGTGAAGGGTTACCAACCTCGCGGAAAGTCCAAATCCCAAGACCACAGGATTCCGCCCGCATTGATAACTTGCCTATCGGTCAGAAAGGAGTTTCAGCGATAGCGAGGGCTCAAGCCGGTGGTCCAGCACTTGCTTACGGTTTCGCGACGACCATCGTTGAACCCAACAAGGTCAAAGATGTCGTCATTGAATTGAAGCGAGTTGAGCAGGCAGGAATCTCACAAGCGAGGGCTCTGATTCAGGAAGTTAGGGATTCTGTAGTTTCGTTCGGTGGGAGTTTGGCAACGCAGGTGGCGGACCAAAGCCTCATCTGGACTGCGGACTTAATCCCGACTTTCGCTTTGACATTGCAGCGGTTGGACTTTGTTAGGGCAGTTTTGACTGAAGAACATTCTGTCAAGCCCGGTGAAGGGTTGCCTGAAGCAGGCACATTGACTTCCTTGCCACCAGCGACTTATCAAGCGCACTTGTTCATTTACGAGTGGGGTCTGTGGCATATCGGACTTGAAAAAATCGGTGACCCGCCAGCGCCAAATACTTGGGTCGTCAAGTTCCCGCAGTCAGACGCTCTGCTCTCGGGCATGGAGTTAAGGTTCACTGTGACCAAGAAGGACAACAACTTGAAAGCCAATGAAGGGGAATTTCGCGTGACATCGGCAACGGAACCACAACTCCTTTACGAGGGCAAATGCACCGTTGAGGTTGACTCCCAAAACCGAGTGACGAAACTCACCGTCAACGGGACTTTCAAGGACAAGTTCTTGCCCGACGGCATCACAGTTCAAGGGACAGTAACTGGAACACCGCAAGAGAACGCCCAGAAGTCTTACACGCAGGTCAGTTTCACTGGCACCATTCAATCACCGAAACTTTTGCTTTTGGTCGGAGAAGCGACAGCCACTTTTGCCCCACCCCAGCCTGACCACGAAAAATGGGGTAACTTCCTGACCAAAGCGAAACTTAAAAACTTCAGGTTCAGAACCCAAAATGTGGCTGAACCTGTGGAAGTTACTGGTAACCTTTCCGTTGAGACTGTGATTGATAATGAGACAGCAGATAAAGGTCCGCTGCCCAAGAAAGGCAACTTCACTGGAACTTTCCAATCTTCCAAACTCGCTTACGAAGGCAACATCTCTTTTGACTGGCAAAACCCTCAGCGCCAATCGGTGATCCCGAAAGGAACTGCCAGTTTCAACGGTCGCTGGGCGGTGCCGAACAGACCCGTCTTTTCGGTTTCGCTCACCTTGACTTCATCCAACCCACCAGATTTTGAAATCGCCATTGACATCACTCGCGGTGACCATTTCCTGCGGGGCAAGTTGACGGGCAAATGGCAACTCTTTGATAACGACAACTTGAAAGTCACCGAGTGGGTAATCAACTTGAAGAACGAAAACGACCTGCTGGTTCAGACTAGTGAAACTTCCAGCAAAAATGTCGTTGGTTCAATCTTCGCTCCCGACGGGACTGTGAAACTCGCTGACATAGAGAAAGACCCCGACCTTGAAATTGTCGTCGTTCGCTACATTGACGGGACTTTGGAAGCCTTGCTCCCTACAAGCACAGAATTCTCGCCCAAACCAATACTTGGCACCGTCCAAGGGCAAGTGGTTGATGCTCAAACGAAGCAAGGAATACCCCAAGCATGGGTCTCAAGCGGCTACGAAGGAACTTCAACCGATGAACAAGGTTTCTACGAACTCAAAGCGTTTGCAGGGCATCAGAAAATTGAGGTCTGGCATTGGAGATACGAACCCGAGGAAGTGGATGTGGATGTCCCACCACATGGCACTGTGACATTGAACATTGAGTTGCAGCCAACAGGTCAACCTGAATGAACCGAAAGGGGTGTAACCCGGGAGAGGATTTAGCGTCAATCGGTTTCAAGCCGAGGTGGGCTAAGTCCTCTCCCCTCGTTCTCATGAGTTCTGAATTGAGGAAGGTTGGCAGTTGCTGGCGAATTGGGCTAAGCCTTTTCCTTAATTTTTGCCTTGCTCAAGGACTGAAGGCTCAATCGGTTTCGTTGCCACCGCTGAGTTTGACGAGTGACTACTTTTTGGGGCAACAGTCAAGTTCCTCAACTTTGCGGTTCTCCCACGAGCGACGCTACTTCTGGGCTAACAATGTCATTGCCCTGAGAGAGGGAAGTCGCAAGACCCTACCGCCATATCGGGTTGACACTTCTCAGCCTTTCCTTTCGGGCGATAAGTTTCTCCGATGGCAAGTTCGGTATCGGCGATGGGGCTTTGAGTTCGCTGAAGGGACATTATCGCTGCTGGAAGGCAACCGTGACGCAGCACAACTTTGGTTGGATGCAAAAGCAGGTTCGGCAAATTCCCATCGCATATACTTTCCATTTGCCACTGAGCAAAAAGGGCACTGGCGTTGGTTCGGCTTGAACTATCTCGTCCCTTTTCAACTCCACCGCATGGAAGGCAAGTTTGTCGTCGGCTTCCGATACCTTCTCTGTGACCGATTTCGAGACGGTTGGTTTTCAGGCACATACCAAAACGGTCGGTTGCTTGGTGAATTGGAGTTCGTCTCTTCGCGCGGAATCGGCTTTAATGCCCCGTCAGGAAAAGGCTTTGCTTTGGATGCGGCGTCAATGGTCGGACAGGGTAAATGGTGCGTCTTCCTCGCTGTGGAAGGGCTTGTCGGTGAAGTTCGTTGGAAATGGTTGCGCAAAGTTTCCGCCTTCGTGGACACAAACGCCTTCGCTCAAGACCCAGATGGTTTCATTCATTCTCTTCCATCCCTTGTTGGGCGAGAGGAATATTTGGAAGTTAAGCGACCTGTTGACAAGCAGTGGCTTGCGGGTTTGGGCTACTCTCACTTGCGATGGCAGTGGATTCTGGCGAGGGATGAAAGAGTAGGCAAGGGCAATTGGCATTTGAGCGCGATATGGTCGCTTAGGGTTGACCAGAAACTTTACTTTGACTTGCAAGTGCCGGTTCGGGCAGTGTCCTTAGGCTACTCGGGGCGCAACTTTGAGTTGCTTCTTGCCATCTCGCACCCAGACCCTTCAAAGGCTTTGGTTTTGGGGCTTCAAGCGAAACTTATTACCCGCTAAAAGGTTTGCTTAGTCCGTTGCCTTGTTGTGTCCGCTTCACTTCACTGCTTCCGCATCGGAAACTTCAACCTCACGCTACACTTTTGTTGCGGTGATGGCAGATGGCGAGGTTGAGCTTGAACGAAGCGATTTTGGTTGTCGTGGATGTTCAGGAAAAGTTCATGCCGGTTTTGTTTGAGCCTCAACGGCTCGTCTCTGCTTGCCAATTGCTTATCGGTGGGGCGAAAATTTTGGGGCTTCCGATCTTGGTAACAGAGCAACTGCCCGAAAAACTTGGACCAACGGTGATCGAACTTAGAGAAGTTCTCGGAAGCGATTACCGTCCCATCATCAAGGCTGAATTCAGCGCCTTCGCCAACGAACCCTTTCGGAGAACTTTTGCCGCCGCTGAAAGGACACAACTGATTCTTTGCGGGATTGAAGCGCATGTATGCATCCGCCAGACAACTTTGGATGCTTTGGCTCTTGGTTACGAGGTTTTCTTGGTTGAGGACGCTGTCTCATCGCGATACGAGTTTCTTTACCGTTCGGGCGTCCAAAGTTGTGTGGAGGCGGGGGCAAAGCGAACCAACGCGGAAGCAGTGCTGTTTGAACTGATGGCAACCGCTGAACACCCGCAATTTCGCGAGGTTCAAAATTTGGTCAAGTCGCTTGCACCCAAAATTTACGGGGACGGGTGAGACGGATGAGCGAAGCAATCAACCCAGAAATGTTCGCAGTTGATGGTAAAGTGCCGAAGGAAGTCTGGAAGGTCGAAACGGAAGAGCAGTTATCTGAAGCCCTTCGAATGGCTCACTTAAACTCGCTCGCTGTCATCCCTTTGGGGAACGGAACCAAGCGCCACATTGGTTTGCCACCTGTCCGTTACGATGTCGCGTTGGCTTTGCGTTCCCTTCAGGGCATCGTTGAGTATTCGCCCGATGACCTTGTAGTCATCGTTCGTGCGGGGACAACTCTCGCTGAATTGCAGAAAGTGCTTTCCGAACGCAATCAATTCCTGCCTATTGACCCACCATTTCCTGAACGAGCAACCATTGGTGGCATTGTGGCGTCATCTATGGCTGGACCAACACGATGCCTTTACGGTTCTGTCCGTGAACACTTGCTTGGTGTCAAAATTGCTCAACCTGACGGGACTATCACTCGCTTTGGCGGCAAGGTTGTCAAAAATGTTGCTGGCTACGATGTGACCAAACTTTATGTCGGCTCCTTTGGGACTCTTGGAGTCATCGTTGAGGCTGCATTCAAAGTCCGACCGCTTCCGGAAAAGCAAGTGACTTTGCCTTTGTGGAGTGAGAAGTTGGAAACTGTTGAGGACTTCCTGAGCCGTTTAGTTCTGAGCGATGTTTCACCCGCTTTTGCTGAATTGCTCAACTCAGCGATGATGGGGCAAATAGGTCTTGCGGGATTGTTGGTTCAGGAAGAACCTTACTGTTTGCTTCTGGGGTTTGACGGTTTCAAGGAGGAGTTGGATTGGTGGTTGGCTGAATCCCAACGGATTGCCACCGAAGTTGGGCTCAAGGTGGGGTCTGCAATTTGGGACGAGGCGGAAACGGAGTTGAGGGCTAAAGTGAGAAATGCTCATGCAGGCGATGGCGCTGCTCTGGTGTTGAAAGGCTTAGTGCCGTCTTCAGAAGTTTGCGCTTTTGCGCAATTGGTGCAGGAGATTCTGGGGGAAGAGGCAGGAATTGTTTCCCACAGTTTGAACGGCATCGTCCGGGTGATGGTTTCACAATTGCCCGGCGTGGAGTTTGCAGATTCAATCCGCACGCTTTTGAACTGGACTGTCCAAAAAGGGGGCAACTTGGTCGTTGAAAAAGCGACCGTTGAATGGAAAGCCCAGTTGCCCGTCTGGGGGCACGAAACTAAGGTGTGGCGGTTGATGAAGCGCTTGAAGGAAACTTTAGACCCACTCAACATCCTTTCGCCCGGACGGATGTTTGCAAGCGAGGTGATTAATGATGGCTGAAACGAAGGAGCGAAAAATCGTCCGAACCGAACACCCACACATAGTCAGGATTGAAGGCGTCAGGGGCGGCGACGAAGTTGTGGAAGGAAGTTGCATCACAGTTTGGATTATCGCCAACTACTGGCTCATGGGAATGAGTCCCGAAGAAATTGCCAGTGAGTTGAACTTGCCGCTCAGCCATGTCTTTGATGCCCTCAGTTACTACCTTGACCACAAAGCGGAGATTGACCAGCAGATTGAGGAAGCGAAAAATTTCACCAAACGCTACTATGTTGACGAGCGAGGCATCGTGCACTTTGATAAAAAGCCACAGGAAGGGCGGTAAAAGATGATACGCATCTACCTTGACGCCAACACTTCTGAAGCACTGGCAGATGCTTTAAGGCGTGAAGGCTTCGAAGTCGTCCGAGCCCAAGAAGTTGGCTTGCAGGATGCTGAGGACATCACCCATTTAAGTTGGGCATCAGAGCATGGATATGTGCTGTTCACCTTTGATGCTAAGACGATGCCGAAAGCGATTGATGAGTGGCAGGCGATGGGGAACGAGCATTCGGGAGTCATCATTTGCGAGCAGATGCCGAAGGATGCGGTGAGCGTGATTGTGAGGCGGTTGAAGAATGTTGCTCAGGTTCACACCAATGAGACGCTGAGGAATGTGACCTTGCACTTGGGCGCAGTTTGGGACAAGCCAGCAAAGGAAGGTGACAAAGATGGCTGAAACAAAAGAGCGAAAAATCGTCCGAACTGAACACCCACACATAGTCAAGGTTGAAGGCGTTTGTGGCGGTCGTGAAGTCATCGTTGGCACACGCATCCCAGTCTGGCTAATCGCCAACTTCTGGAAGATGGGGATGAAGCCTGAAGAGATTGCAGAAGAGTATGAGTTGCCTTTGAGCCAAATCTTTGACGCTCTCAGTTACTACCTTGACCACAAAGACGAAATTGAAAGGCAAATTGAGGAGAATCGTTTTCCGCCCGGCTTTCCAGAGGAGTGGGAGCAAATTGAGGAAGGGATTTGGGTATGGCGACCGAAGCGGAAGGATTGAGGGTTTACTTGGACGAATGCATATCGCCCGACTTGGCTTCGGCAATGAGACAACGAGGTTGGGATGTTGTAAGTGCCCACGAAGTCGGGTTGGTTGGGGTAACCGATGAGGAGCAATTGGAATTCGCAACGCAGACAGGGCGTGTCTTATTGACCTTTGATGTCCGGGATTTTCAGGAATTGGCAGAGAGATGGGCACAACAAGGGAAGGAACATGCAGGCATTTTGCTTTGCCAACATCTGCCGAAGCAGGCTTACGGGAGACTGCTACAGCGGTTGGAGCGAGTTCGCAACACTTTAACTGCTGAACAAATGCGCAACGCAGTTGTGTGGCTCGGCTCAGTTTGGGACAAGTCAGTAAAGGAAGGTGACGAAGATGGCTGAAACAAAAGAACGAAAAATCGTCCGAACTGAACACCCACACATAGTCAAGGTTGAAGGCGTCAGAGGTGGAAAGGAAATTGTGGATGGGACGGGTGTTCCTGTCTGGGCAATTGCTTTCCTGTGGAAAACAGGGAGCAAGCCTGAGGAAATCGCAGAAGAATACAGCCTTTCGCTCAGTCAAGTTTTTGACGCACTCAGTTACTACCTTGACCATCAGGCTGAAATTGACAAGCAAATTGAGGAAAGTCGGCAATTGCCTGAGGGTTTCGTGGTAGACGAACAAGGTATCGTGAGGCGAAAGGGCTGAGGGAAATTGCTGCGAATTTATTTGGACGATTGCAGCATGATAAGGGCATTGGCAGAAGCGTTGCGAAGAGAAGGATTTGAGGTGGTGACTCCGTTAGAAGCGGGAACTCACGGTGCAGATGATGTCACGCACTTGCAATGGGCAAGTGAGCATGGCTTCATCTTGCTCACTTTTGACAAGCAAACAATGGTGCCACTGGCAGATGAGTGGGGTTCACAGGGTTTGGAACACGGAGGTGCGATTGTTTGCGAGCAGATGCCGAAGGATGCGGTGAGCGTGATTGCGAGGCGGTTGAAGAATGTTGCACAGGTTCACACCAATGAGACGCTGAGGAATGTGACCTTGCACTTGGGCGCAGTTTGGGACAAGCCAGTAAACTGACGGAGGCGGAAAAGCGATGGCGGAAACGAGGAACAAGTTGAGACCAGCGATTTCTTTGGACGATGAAACTTTTGAGTTGCTGATGGATTGCGTTCATTGTGGTTTTTGCCTGCCGACTTGTCCGACTTTCGCATTAACGGGCGATGAGACCGACTCGCCTCGTGGTCGGCTTTACTATATGAGGCTTTTGGCTGAAGGCAGAATTGACCCAAACGAATCCGTGCTGACCCATTTGGACCGCTGCTTGGAGTGCAGAGCCTGCGAAACTGCTTGCCCATCGGGTGTCAGATATGGCTTTCTGTCCGAATTGGTCCGAGCGCAACTTGTCAAACAAGGGAAGGGTCCGACCCGCCACTTTAAGTTGCAAGAGTTCCTGATTCGTCACATTCTCCCCTACCCTGACAGGCTTGAGTTGCTCTTTCTTCCGCTGCGTATCGCTCAGGCTTTCAAAGCGACGGAGTTGCTGAACAATGTTCCCGTGCTTTCACGAGCCGTTAACATGGTCCCGCCACTCCCTTCACGGCGATGGCGGAAACTGCCCCAAACTTTCACTGCGAAAAACGAGCGAAAGATGCGAGTTGGGTTGATTACAGGCTGCATCAACAGCGTAGTTCTCAGTCGCACGAATTGGGCTGCAGCGGAAGTTCTGGCAGCAGCGGGTTGCGAAGTGGTTGTTCCACCAGAGCAAGGTTGCTGTGGTTCCGTGTTGGCACACATTGGCTACCTTGAAGATGCCAAAAAACTTGCCCGACAACTCATCTTGACCTTTGCCCGCTACGAACCTTTGGATGCTATTGTTGTCACCGCTGCTGGGTGTGGCTCGTTCATGAAGGATTACGGTCACTTGTTCGCTAACGACCCACATGTTGCCGATTTGGCGGAAAAGTTCGCTGCGAAAGTCAAAGACTTTTGTGAACTATTGGACGAAATTGGGTTGCCGACGCCGCTCAAGCCATTAAGCGGGCGCGTGACTTATCACGACCCTTGTCATCTCGCTCACGGACAAAATATCCATGAGCAACCGAGAAGATTGATTCAACAAGTGCCCGGGATTGAGTTCGTTGAACTGCCTGAATCCGATTGGTGCTGTGGCGGTGGCGGCGCTTACAGTTTGTTGCAGCCGGAAATGTCCGATGCAGTCTTGGACAGAAAGATGGCGAACATCAAAGCGACAAAAGCAAACATTGTCGTGACGGCAAACATAGTTTGCATAATGCAACTTTGGTATGGCATCCGAAGACATCGGCTTGATATTAAGTTGATGCACATCGCTGATTTCCTGAGAGCGGCGTTGCCGGAATGAATCCAGAAAGTGAGGCGTAGCAGTATGGCTGGAAAAGTGCCAGTCCTTCTCGTTCGCCCAGACATCGCTTCTCCTTTGGACGGTTGGTCTTGGTATGGCGCTCACCAGTTGATGGAAATTGCAGGCATCCCTTTCAGGGAAGGTGGCAACGATCAACTGGATGAAGTTGAGGTCGTTGTTATCCCGAACCTTTATCGCCCAATTCATGTGTTGAACCTCGTTCAAGCAGCGCTTCAGTCCGGGAAAGTTGTCGTCGTGGGATGCGATATTGCGCTTGCGTTACTTCAGTCAAACATTGATGTCGGCGCAAAGCCTGTCTTGCCTATACCGCTGCCACCGAAGGAGCCAAGTGAACTTTTGCCGCTGCGAACCTATGGACTCCTTCCCGCTGCGTTCACCGAGACGACTCTGCCTCTTTTGGGCGAACCGTTGCTTTTCGCTTCATCGGGTCTGAATCTCGGCGAGGCGCGAACCCTTGATGGTCGGCGAGGCAGTTTGGTTTGGGTTCAAAAAGTGGGCGAGGGAGTTTTGGTTGGTTTGGGTGGTCGGATTTTTGAAACTTGCGGTTTGCTTCTCTCCCGTTTCTCTTGGTTCGCCCACCCACACAGGCGAGACAGTTTCTTGCACCGAGTTGACCCACTTTGGGATGAGCAACTTAAACCTTGGCACCGATTCCCCGTTGTGAGTTTCTACGCTCACTTTTTCGCTTGGTTGCTCAGTGCTGTTTTGTGGGAACGAGGGCAAATTTTGCCCCTTCGCTGGTGGCTGCCGCATCAAGACGGAACACCCTTCAAAATGGCTTTAACTGCTCTCCACGATGTCGAGATTGTCTATGATGACCCCATTTGGAAGCGAGCCGATAACCCCAACTATTGCTTCCCGCAATGGCTTGACTTGGAGGAGAGGTTAGGCTTACGCTCAGCCTTCTTTTTCCTATCGCCGGTGACGGCGTTGCCACCTCATTGGCGAATTAACTACGACATCACTGATGAACCTGTCTTGGCAGCACTTGACTTGATTGAGGAGAGAGGCGGGGAAATCGGGTTGCTTAGTATCGCCCATGCGAGCGAAAATGCACTGGCGATGGAACGGGAACGGTTAGAAGACTTGGGCGGTGTTTTCGTTTGGGGTGTCAGAAGTTACAAGTTTGGCAATACGCCCGCTTCCGTCAGGCACAAATCAGCCGTCGGCTTTGCGTATGACTCAAGTTGGTTCGCAGGGCAGAGTGAACCCTCTTTCCTCACAGGCTGCGCTCACCCTTTCAGACCTTTGGATGCCGAACGGTGGCAAGTGTTGCCGTTAGTGGAATTGAGTTCCGTTTTGGATGACCGTGTTTTGTTTGGTGAACTGACGGGAGGACAAAGGAACGGTGATGCAACCCATCTCGGCATCCAGATTTGCGAAACAGTGTTGGCATTGAACGGCGTTGCTTGCCTTAGTTGGCAGCAGCACTCGTTCAGTCAAAGAGCAACCGCTTTTGAACAAATTGTCCGGCACTGCCAGCAATTGACCGCAGATGAGATTTGGTATCCCGCACCGAGAGAAATTGCTGAGTGGTGGACGATGCGAAGTGAGGTCGAGATTTTGACCCGATCGGTTGGGAAGCGATGGTGGGTCGTGGAAATTTTCCCGCCAGACGACCTCAGCGATGCCCTCGCATTTGTGCTGGCAATTCCGTCGCCCGGAAAAGTTCGGGTTCTGAGGGAAGGAAATCTTTTGCCAGTCAAGCAACTTGGCTCATTAGGGAGAATGCCTCTTTGGGGTGTCCCTTTGGTTCTGGAACCCAATGAGTCCCTCGCTTTGAGCGTCGGGGTTACAATTTGAGTGGCGAAAGGTCTTCAGGGGGTTGGGTAAAATCCAATTGACAGCCCTGAAAAATTGAGGTGATGTCTGATGCCGTTGCAGATAGCCTCTCGGGAATTGGAGAACGGGATCGTGTTGCTGGAACTCAAGGGAAGCATGGACGCTGCATCTCAAAACGAGCTTATTGACGCTTTCAACGACGCAATCCGCAAAGCGGAAAAAGGGCTCATCGTCTCCCTTGAGGGCGTGGACTTTATGGACAGTTCAGGCATAGGTGCACTCATGAGGGCTTGGGGCGACGCTGAAAATAACGGGCTCAAGTTCGCTGTTGTCTTGCGCCAACCGAGGTTGAGGAAACTTCTGGACACACTTGGCTTGCTTGAAACCCTGCCCAATTTCCTGACCGTTAGCGATGTCCTGACCGAGTGGCGAATCCAAGAGGAGAGGGAGAAATGGGAGGTTCAACCGCTAACGCCTGAGCCGAAAGTCTCCGAGCGAGAAGCGATGGCGCCACCTCCGTTGACAACGGCTGCCCACTGGAGGATGGAATTGCAACTCGCTTGCGAACCTGAGTTGATAGCGGTGGCGAGGTTGGCTTGTGCGACCTTCGCATCTCAATTGGGCTTTGGGCTTGACGAACTTGAGGACATCAAACTTGCCGTTTCGGAAGCCTGCACTAATGTTATCCAGCACGCCTACGAAGATCGGACGGGGCAACATTTCACCATCCGCTGCTGGGCGGAACAAAACTCGCTTGTTATTGAAGTCAGTGACAAAGGACGAGGGTTGAAAGCAGGGACGCAAAGTCGCTTTGGAATGAAAATCATTCAGGCTGTCATGGACTTCGTGGAGTTCCAATCTGAAGAGGGCAAGGGCACGGTTGTTCGAATGGTCAAAAGGCGAAAAATTTGACGGGGGCGTCGGGCATGACCGATTGGCAACTCAAGCAAACGGACACTGAAGAACTTTTCAAGTTGTGGCGGAAAACGAAGGACCCGAGAATACGAGATGAGTTGATTTTCCGCCACTTGGATTTGGCAAAGGCTTTGGCGAGAAGGTTTATGGGGCGTGGCGAACCCCTTGAAGACTTAATCCAAGTCGCCATTTACGGGCTGATCAATGCTATTGACCGATACGACCCGGAACGAGGAACCAAATTCGAGACTTTCGCTTACCCAACAATTTTGGGCGAACTGAAACGGCACTTTAGAGACACTGCTTGGGCGATGCAGTTGCCAAGGGGGCTTCAGGAACTCAACCAGAAGGCATACAAGTTGGTTGACATTCTGACTCAGAAACTCGGTCGTCCACCGACGATGGCTGAGTTGGCTCAAGAGTTGGGAGTGAGTGAGGAGCAAGTCATTGAAGCGCTTGAAGCGGCGAACGCATATGAGACGCTGTCGTTGGAACAGGAGGTTTTGACCGACGAAGATGACAGACCGCAACCCCTTGAGGAGTTGGTGACATTGATGGAAGACGAAGCGATGGAAAGGTGGGAGAAGCGCCAGTTGATTGAAGACGCAATGAAGGTTCTGGACGAACGAGAGCGAAAAATCGTTGAGATGCGGTTCTTCGAAGACCTGCCGCAAACCCAAATAGCCCAACGGCTCGGCATCTCGCAAATGCATGTGTCAAGGTTGCTGAGAAGGGCTCTGCAAAAGATGCAGGCTTATTTGAGAGGCGTGAGCGAGAAGAAAGAGGCGAGGAGTTGAAGGGAATGGCGAAGATACCGACTTTGCCGAGCCCGTGGACGCCGGAGCAAGTTCAATGGCTCAAGCGAATAGGCTTTGCCCTCTTCGTCCTTCTCGTGATTTTTTTCTTGTGGCAAATTCGTTCCATCATCTCCCTCTTCCTCATCGGCTTTTTCATCGCCTACCTGCTTGACCCGCTGGTTGACAGGTTAGAAGAACATGGCTTTTCTCGAACGGGCGGCACCATCGTCGTCTTCTCGGTTTTCTTTCTGGTCGCTTTGGGTTTGGCGTTGATGATTGTCCCACCGTTGATTGAGCAACTCGTCTCTTTCGTCTCAGCGTTCCTGCCACCCAAAGGGCGATACTACCTGCTGTCGCTTCAGATCGTTGAATTCGTTGAGACGAAGGTCTTGAAGGGCGAAGTCCCCGCCTTCTTGGAACACGCTCTTCAACGGGTTTTGGAGCAGTTGGGCAATTTTTTGATGGCGAAATTGCAAAGCGCCATTTCAACCTTGACGGGATTGTTCTCGCTTATCATTTTGCCCTTCATCGTCTTCTTTGCCTTGCAAGTCGTTGACCCCTTGCGGGAGAGGATAAGGTGGTGGGTGCCAGCGGAATATCGTGAACCCCTCTCTGAATTGACCAGAGAGGTCGGGCAATTGGTGGGCAGATATGTTCGTGGCTACATTGTCCTTTGTTTCGCTGTCGGGTTTGTTGAAACGATTTTCTTGGCTTTCTGCCGTTGGATTTTCGGCATGGACTATGTTTTGGCTGTCGGCATCTTCGGCGGCGCAACTTACGCCATCCCTTACTTTGGCGCTTTACTAACGACTTTAATCGGGGGCTTGGCTGCATATACGACAGCCCAACACAATCAAATTCTGTGCACCATCATCGTCATGGTCGGGCTAACGCTCATCAACCAAGGTTTCGATTGGCTCATAATGCCACGGGTGGTGGGACAGCAAGTCGGGTTGCATCCACTGACAGTTCTGTTTGCTGTGATGGCAGGTGGAACGATGATGGGAATTTGGGGCATGTTGCTTGCAGTCCCGATTGCCGGAGCCGTTAAATTAACGCTCCAAATCCTGTTCCCCAATCACTTCGCTCCCGTGACAGAAAAAGCAAACGCTGTTAAAATGACGGAAGGCAACTGCCAAGAGAGAGGTGAGGGGCAATGAAGGTCAAGCGAAGGACGCTGTTGAAGTTGGCAGGAGGCGCTGCCGCCTTGAGCGGCGCCGGGGTTTTGGGTTGGCAACTCGTTCAGGAACATCAGAAGAGCACAGCCGTCGCCGCCGATGATTTGCTTCAGGTGAAAGTCCAAGGCGTTTACAGTGACCCTGTCGGCGCAAGAGTGGTCTTCCTGACGCCCGAGAAGGAAGACAAGGTGCTCAGAGTCTGGATTGGCGACGCTGAGGCGATGGCGATCGCTGCTGCCTTGAACGGGATCCCGTTCCCAAGACCTATGACCCATGACTTGCTTCTCAACGCAATTCAAGCGCTTGGCGGAAAAGTGGAGCGAGTAGTGATCACTGACCTACGGGACAACACCTTTTATGCAACGATAGTCCTGCGTGATGAGAAGGGTGTCAAGGAACTTGATGCCAGACCATCTGACAGCATTGCTCTGGCTTTGAGGGCTAAAGCACCGATTTTCCTGTCACCGAAAGTTCAAAAGGCAATGGAACCCCTGTCAGAGGTGCCGACACCAAGCCGCCCTGAAAAGCCACAGAGAACTCAAAGAGGGGTAGAAACTTGACGGAACAAAGTGCGCGCTGAAATTTTTCGCTACGCCCAAAAATTCCGGTGGTGAAAGCGAGGGTGAAAGACCGTTTTTTGCAAGCATGCAGGCTCCAACAGACTGATTGCACGCCAGTCTGGTTCATGAGGCAGGCTGGGCGATACTTGCCTGAGTATCGGAAGTTGCGGGAAAGATATGGGTTGCTGGAACTTTGCAAAAACCCGGAACTGGCGGCTGAAGTGACTTTAATGCCACTTCGTCGTTTTCCCCTTGACGCGGCAATTATCTTTGCGGATTTAATGACACCCCTTGAAGCGATGGGGGTGAAGTTTGAGTTACGGGAAGGGATCGGACCAATCATTGAGGATACAGTCCGCTCCCCAAGCGATGTTGATAGGCTGAGTGTGCCTGATGGCGAGGAAATTGCGCCACAAACCTTGCAAGCGATAAAACTCGTCAAAAAACAACTTGACGGAACGCCACTCATTGGATTCGCAGGTGCACCCTTCACCCTCGCCAGTTATTTGGTGGAAGGAAAGGGGACAAGGGATTTCGTCGCTACAAAGCAGTTCATGTTTTCTGAACCGAAGGCGTGGCATGCGCTCATGGAAAAGTTAACGACGGTGGTCATCCGCTTCCTGAGGGCTCAAGTTGAAGCCGGTGCTGATGCCTTGCAGGTTTTTGACAGTTGGGTCGGGTGTCTGTCGCCTGAAGATTATCGTGAATTCGTTCTGCCTCACATGAAGCGATTGTTTGAAGAGACAGCGGACTTGGGTGCGCCACGCATCCATTTTGGAACGAACACAACCACTTTGTTGGCGATGATGAAAGAGGCGGGAGGCGAAGTCATTGGCTTGGATTGGCGAATTCCATTGGATGTCGCTTGGCAAACCCTAAACTTTGAGGTTGCTGTCCAAGGCAACCTTGACCCAGCGACTTTGCTCGGACCTTTCGAACTCGTCCGCCAGCGAACCCTTGACATTTTAAAGAGAGCGGGAGGAAGACCCGGGCACATTTTCAACTTAGGGCATGGCATCCTGCCTCAGACTGACCCGGACACCGTTGCTCGGCTCGTTGATTTGGTTCACTCTGCTTCCGAAATTGACAAAATTAAATCGACGCACTCAGAAGAAGTTGCTCGCAGGTGAGAGGAATGAACAGGCGCTCGGTTATCAGCGAGTTGGCGAAGACTTTGCAAATCAGCGAGACTGAGGCGGAGCAGATTTTGAGGGCTTTCGCCCAAGTCCTCGGTCCAATCGCTGCCGAGGTCCCGCCATACTTTGAACGCTACTTTGAAGCGCAAATCCAGTTGGTCTTGCAGCGGATGGAGGATTTTCAGCATACCACACAGCAGCAAATTGCCAACCTGCAGCAGCGGATAGAGGATTTTCAGCACTTCACCCAGCAACAAATTGCCAACCTACGGCAGCGTATGGAAGATTTTCAGCACCTCACCCAGCAACAAATTGTCAACTTACAGCAGCGGATGGAAGATTTTCAACACATTACACAGCAGCGGATAGAAGATTTTCAGAGTTCCACACAGCAACGGATTGCTGCCCTGCAGCAGCAAATTTTTGAGTTGAGGGATTCCACACAACAGCAAATCACCGATTTGAGGCACTACATAGACCAGCGAATAGACGCTTTGGATCGGCGGATAGACGCTTTGGAGCGAAGGTTGGACAGATTTGAAAAGTGGCTATTCAGCGTTCTGGTCATGATTTTGTCGGGGGTTTTGGCAATCATCTTCAAAATCTACTTTGGCGGGTGAGCGAAATTATGCTGTCGGAGCGGAATGCTGAGCAGTTGTTGGAAAAGGCGGCTCAAGTCATCGTGAAGCGAGGGATGGAAGTGCCTGCGATTCTGTTTTTGGAGATGCACAAGCCATTGGCGAACCTGATAGGGCACGCAGTTTGGGTGACCATGCCCATTTGGGCTTTGTTCTTCGGTGTGGCAACGACCAATGAACTGGGCGCACTTTTGTCTGACCCTGAGCGAATTGAAAGGTTAATCCAACGGATTGAGGAACTCAGTGCGAAACGGGAAGCAGAGAAAGAAGCGAGGTGAAGTTGAGTGGAACATGCGGATTGGGGAACAATTTATCCCTACCTTGTTTGGACTTTAGTTGCAATCATCGGATTGGGCATTGCCCTTGCATCTGCTGGTAAGAGGTTGCACATCAGGCGATTGCCAGCCATTGACGCAATTGAAGAGGCGGTGGGCAGGGCAACTGAAATGGGACGACCGATGATGTTTGTGCCGGGATTGGCTGGCGTTGATGTCCCGACATTTCAAGCCATCGCTATCGCTGGTCATGTCGCTCGACTCGCTGCTCGCTACCGAAGTAGGATTATTTTGCCCGTCACCGATACAGTCATTCTGACGATGGCTGAACAGGTGTTGAGGGAAGCCTACGCCGAAGGTGGTGCGCCTGATGCTTTCAACCCTGAAGACATTCGTTTCCTTTCGGGTGATCAATTCGCTTTCGCATCGGGCGTCGTCGGTCTGATGAACCGTGAACGGGTTGCCGCTAACTTTTTCTTTGGTAGTTTCGCCGCAGAGGCATTGATTCTTGCTGAAACAGGACAAGCGTTAGGCGCAATTCAAATTGCTGGCACACCTTCAACGCTCCAAATTCCCTTTTTCATCGCTGCTTGCGATTTCACCGTCATTGGCGAGGAATACTATGCTGTCACGGCTTATTTGACCCGCGAGCCCATCCTTCTCGGCAGTGTTTGGGGTCAGGATGTCTGCCGTATTCTTTTGGCTTCTCTCATTTTCGCCACTACTGTGGCTCAAAAGTTTCTCCCGCCTGTCGTTCTCAAATTCCTGGGGTTGTGAAGGTGATGGACGATGTTTGAGCCGCTTCAAAACCCAACATTGAACTACATTTTGGTGGTGGGTGCGCTGATTGTCAGCGTGGTCGTCTTGATAGCGCTGCATTCTTCGCCGCCTTATGTTCGGCGGTGGGTAATCGCTGGAGTAACTTTTCTCGTTGGGCTTTATGTGCCCCTTGAGTTTTACATCCCACGACACAACTTCCTGACCGTTTGGCGTGACCCTTTGAGTGACTTGGTGCGCGTCCTCGCTGGGTTCACCATCGGGTTAGGCATAGTGAACTTGGTCATCGTTCATGGTCGCCACATACTGCAGCGCACCGCAAACTTTCCTTTCAGTTTGGCTTTCTTCATCGGCTTTATCAGCATGGCTTTCGTTGGCTTCCTTCACCACTACAAACCCGACCTTTGGGCGCAAAAGCCGGGCGAGGGCGAGTTGGCATTTTGGTCTGCTGCATACAAGGTCTTCTTTGAGGGGCTATTGCTCCCGCTGACTTCAACGGTTTTTTCTCTTTTGGCTTTCTTCATCGTCAGCGCAGCCTACAGGGCTTTTCGCATCAGGACACTGGAAGCAGGTTTGCTTATGGCGGCTGCTATCATCGTCATGTTGGCAAATGTTCCCGTAGGGACATGGCTCACTTCTTGGCTGCCGCAAGATAGTTGGTTGAAATGGTTTCGGCTTGAAAACGCTGCCCTTTGGCTTACTACCCAAATCAATGCTCCAGCGATGAGGGGCATTTTGTTTGGAGCGGCGGTGGGTGGATTGGGGGCGGCTTTGAGAATTTTGCTCAGCCTTGAAAGGTCATTTTCCTTCGGCGGGCAGTGATGAGGTGATGGCAGATGGAAAAGTTGAGCAACTGGTTGGCTCAATTTCAAGCCATAGACAGGCGCATCATTTACCTGTGCGTCGCAATAGCGATTGCTTTGCCCTTCATAGTCCAAATTAGGCTGCCAGTCATCCCGACGATGCCCGTGCAGAAATTTTACGAGGCAGTCGAAAAAGTTCCCAAAGGCAAGGTCGTCTTAATTGCTGCCGATTTTGACACCGGCACTGAGGGAGAAAACGGTCCGCAAGTTCAAGCGGTGCTGGAACACCTGATGCGCAAGCGCATTCCCTTCATAATCATGGGAACAGCCATTCAAGGTCCTGAGTTGGTGCAAAGTTACGCTGAAAGGCTGGCAAAAAAATACGGCTACCGATACGGCGTTGATTTCGTGAACTTGGGCTACTTGCCCGGCGGGCAATTGGCTTTGGAAAGGTTCTGCCGCAGCATATGGCAAACGAAGCCCATTGATTACAAGCAAAGACCGCTGACTGAGTTGCCTTTGATGAGGAAAGTCCGAACCGCAAAGGACATCGGACTGGTCGCTGAGTTCACCGGTTCTGGAGTGTTGAGTTGGTATATCCAGACCTTTTGGGGGCAGTTCAAAGTTCCGTTGGCTCAAGGCTGCACAGGCATCATCGGTCCTGAACAGTTCCCTTACTTGGACACTGGACAACTGTCTGGCTTGATGGTTGGGCTTAAAGGTGCAGCGGAGTATGAGGCTTTGCTGAATGTCAAGCGGGAAGGTTTCCGCAGAATGATGCCCCAATCTTTGGGACATTTGGCTGCATTGCTGTTGATTTTCTTGGGCAACTTGGGCATGTGGTTGGCAAGGAAGAGAACTCAAAAGCGAGGACTGTGATGAAGGGGTGATAGGAAAAGTGCTGCCAGCCATTAACGAAAATAGCCTCGGGTTGCAACTGCTGATTTACTGGCTCGGCGCCATTTGCACACTTGGCATTTATACCGTGCTTTACCGAGAAAACAGGGTCTATCGCCTCTTTGAGCACTTTTACATCGGTTTGGCAGTTGGGTTCGGGTTGGTGATAACAGTTAACGAGGTCCTTGACAAAGTTTGGTGGAAAGCGATGATGACGGAGCAACCCACCACCGTCGTTTCCTTCGACAAACCACCGAACATAAAAGGCGTTGAACTTGACAAAACCGACAAGAGGGAGGGTGAAGGTTCTTGGCTCTGGCGTCCGTCGGAAACACCCCTGCTGAGACTCACCAACATTCCAACCGATTGGGGGATGCCCAACTACATGAAATTCTGGCTCTGGATTGAAAAGCCCGTGCCAAATGGGCAAATCATTTTGAGAATCCGAGTCCACAACCCAGACACGAAGAGAACGGTCGTGATGAGCAAGGCAATTGAAACCGATTTCTTTGGATGGCGCGAATTTTTGCTGCCACTGCGGGAATTTGAGGCGACTGGTGACCCCTACCGAGCCTTCGAAAAAGTTGGTAAGTATGGTGTTTTGGGTGATGTCACGGGAGTTGAATTTGAAGCGAACAAGACACTGCAAACAGCAAATGTGACCGTTCGGTTAGACGACCTAAGGCACTGCATCGGCTACCGTTGGTGGTGGGCTTTCGCTTTGGTCATCGGTTTGATGTTCTACACCGTTTTCAGCAGGCAATTCGCTTGGATGAGCAGGTTGGCTCTCAGCATAATGATGGGCTTCGGCGCAGGTTACACCTTCAAAGGCTTCATCTTCGAGGTCGTCCCGCACATTCAGAAATCCTTCAAGCCTATTTTCGTGGGGCTTGACGCTTGGAAGGTTGGGGTCAACAATGCCATCTTCGTTGCTGTGCTCCTGTGCGTGATGATCTATTTCTTCTTCAGCATTGAGCACCGACACCCATTAATTCGTGAACCGGCAAGGCTTGGTCGCTGGCTTTTGATGCTGACTTTCGGCATCGTTTTCGGAAACACCGTCATGGGTCGTTTCTCCCTGTTCATCAGCCGACTTGACTTTTTGCTCCTCCAAAATCCCGTTGAAGCCAGCAAGTGGGTGAAACTCGGTGTGGTGGTTGGGCTGGCTGTTGTCCTGTTCCTGCTCGCTTTCCTGTCCGTTGAGTATGAACGGAGAAGACAACAGACAGTCTCCTAAGGGTGGTGAGAGCCAATGGCGTGGCAGTGGCTTATGTTCTCAAAGCATTTGCAAGATTTGGACTTCGAACGGTTGGGCGAGGAAGTTTCAAAGATGGGATTTGACGGGGTTGACCTCACTGTTCGCAAAGGCGGACACATTGAGCCTGAAAACGCAAAGGCTCGGTTGCCCGCAGCGAAGGAGGCGTTGAAAAAGTTCAACTTGAGTTTGCCGATGATCACGACTAACTTCACCGATGCTTGTGAGCCATTTGCTGCTGAAGTTTTTTCGGTTGCTGCCGATTGTGGCGTCAAGTTCATCAAGTTGGGATACTGGCGCTACCGCGAGTTTGGCTCTTTGGAGCACCTCATTGATGTTGCCCGGAAATCTTTGGAAGGGATTGCGAAACTTGCGGAGCGCAACAATGTCTGCGCAGTAGTCCACACCCATTCCGGCAACTTTTTGACGGCTTCACCTTTTGTGCTGGCGAAACTTCTGGAAGGTTTTGACCCGAAATTTGTTGGCGCTTATGTTGATGCTGGGCACATCTTCGTTGAAGGCGGATTGATGGGCTGGCAGCAAGGTTTGGAGGTTCTCTCAGGGAAAGTTCGCGTCGTCGCTTGCAAGGATTTCGCTTGGTTTCGAGAAAACAATAGGTGGACGGTGAAAGTCGTTCCCATCGGCGAAGGGATTGTCCGCTGGAAAGAATTCTTTGCCTGCTTAAGGCAAATCGGCTTTGACGGACCAATTTCTGTCCACAGCGAATATGAAGGCTGGACGACGGAACAAATAATTTCCCAGACCCGAAAAGATTTGCCATTGTTGAAGCGTTTTGCGTCGGGGAGCGACAACGCAGATTAGCCCTAACGCAAACTTGAAGTCGCTGCGTTAAACTTTTGAGCGCCGATTGAGTCAAAGGGGGGTCGCCGAAAAATGATGCGCATCCTTTGCAAGTCAAAAATCCACAGGGCTACAGTGACTGAAGCCAACCTCAACTACGAGGGCTCGCTGACCCTTGACCCGCTCCTAATGGAAGCGGCAGGGCTGGTTCCCCTTGAACAAGTCCATGTGCTCAATCTGAACAATGGTGCGCGGTTTGAAACTTACCTGATTGAGGGTGAAAGGGGGAGTGGAACCGTTTGCGTCAACGGAGCAGCAGCGAGGCTCGTCCAAGTCGGTGACCCCGTCATTGTTCTGGCTTACGCATTAGTGCCTGAGGACGAGTTGTCAGATTTCACTGCCCGAATCGTTTTCGTCGACGAACATAACAGGGTGGTGCGGGTTGAAGTTGCAAAGGTTTTGCAGGAAGCGCAGGTGAATTGGAGTGGAGGAAGCCCGTGAAGTTCAATGTCGCTGCGGTGAGCGAATTTTCTTAGTCCCTTCTGCATCCGTTCGTTGCCCCCATTGTGGGCGACGATTGTTTTGGAAATGTTCATGCGGGGCACTGGTGGAGCGAACCAATATCCGCTGTCCCCATTGTGGCAAAGTGAGGGAGAGCAGACGCTCCTCCCCTTACCCCCCGTTAAGGCTCCGAACAATTTTGTTGGCAGGTCTCTTAGGCGCGGTGGTTTTCACCGCACTGGGGCATGGATTGGTTAAACTCTTCTCCCGATTGCCCCTCTCGGGGGCAGGGGCATCCATCGCAAATGTCTCAGCGCGGGGCGGAAACATTCTAACTCAAGTGTTCCAAGGCGTGTGGTTGATCGTGATTGACACTGCCGGCTGGATAGCGCGGACAGTTTTCGCTCATCCGCTCATCCCGGTTTTCACTGTCGCTGGCTTTTTTCTCGCCGCTTTCATCGTCGCACGCCAGCAGCATTTCTCGCTCCACCGCTTGAAGCGGCACTTAAAAAGGCGCTGGCAAGAGTTTTGGGCGAAATGGTTATGAAGAGGCAAGGCGATGAATTCGGTGCAGCCACTCCCTGAGCGTCGGATACAAATCACGATAGATTGCAAACCGCTCGTTGTAGAGTTCAACCTCTTTCGGCTCCGGTTCAAAAACTTCCTTCACCCGAACCAAATTTTCTGCTGCCTCTCCCATGCTTTTCCACTTGCCAACCGCCTTGCCCGCAGCGATCGCTGCCCCGAAACAGGCTGCTTCGCTGACATGGAGAGAGACCACTGGAACACCAAACATGTTCGCCTTCAATTGTAACCAGAACCTGCTTTTAGCCCCGCCACCTATGGCTCGGACTTCATGGACAGTCACACCCGCTTCCTTGAGCAATTCCAAGTTGAGCCTCATCTCGTAGTTCACACCTTCAATCAGAGCCCTGATGATCTCACCTCTCGTCGTGCTGATAGTCAGCCCAGCGATGACGCCTTTTGATTGAGTGTCCATCCAAGGCGTTCCCGTTGTTGGGGTGAAGTGAGGCAGGACGAAAATGTTGGTTGGTCTTTTACTGGCTTGGGCGACGATGAGGTCATAGACATCAACTCCCATTCGTTCGGCAACCGACTTCTCTTCGGTTGCGAAATTGTCCCGATACCAACGGAGCAAAATCCCACCCGTCCAACTCCATGTCACCGTCACATACAAATCCTCAGCCACATGTGGGTAACAGCAGAAGTTGTTGCGGAGCATGGTCTCGTTCAAGACGGGCTGAGCCATTGCAACGGTTATACAATCCACCGTGCCAATTGCGTCCATCGCCACACCACCCTTGACCACGCCGGAACCGAGGCAACCGCAAGGCTGGTCATGCCCGCCAGTCGCGATGACCACTTTTGGTGACAAACCCGTTTCCTCTGCCACTTTAGGGTCAACGGTGCCGATTGGCTCTCCCGAAGGCATAGGGCGAGGCAACATTACCTCATCAATCCCAGCCGCTTCGAGGACTTCACGACACCATCGCTTTTGAATAACATTGAACCCCATCGTCCTTGAAGCCATTGACCAGTCGATGGCTGGGTCTTTCGCTCCAAGCCGGAAAGAAACGAAGTCTTGGATGCAGAGGAACTTCCAAGTCTTGGCGAAAATTTCTGGGCGCTCTTCCTTCAGCCACATCAACTTCGGCACAGTATACATCGGGTGGATTGGATGACCTGTCAGGGAGAAAACTCGCCATTGCCCCAAAGTCTCTTCCAGTTGCTGGGCTTGCCGGACCGGACGGGTGTCCAAGTTGGCAATTGCGTTCATGAGCGTGCGACCGTTAGCGTCAACCGGAACGACAGTTTCGCTCATGCTTGAAACTGCTATCGCTTCTACTGGATCATTTTTCCCCGCTTGTGCAACTGCTTCGGAGATGGCTGCCTTAGTTGCCTCCCAGATTTGCTCAGCGTCCAACTCAACCCAACCAACCGGTCCAGGGTAAATCAGCGGATACTCGTGGTAACTTTGCCCCAGAATTTCTCCGTCGTCGTTGAAGATGACAGCCTTGACCCCTGTCGTTCCTGTATCAACTCCCATCAAACTCATCGCCTTCACCTCCACAACCGATTTTGTCGTTCGCAGCCCTAAGAAACTTTACAACGCTCAAAGGAGAGCGCAACTTTGATGCGGAGAGGGCAAGCAGGATGGTGAGGTGCAAAAATTGCGTCACTGTGAGCACAAAGCCAACCAGCAAGGCAACCTATAATTGATTTTGCTCGGTCGCTTGATTCTGGTTGAACGGAAATGGGTGGAAACGAACATGTGTCCCGTTTGCGGACACCAAAACGCGCCCAACGCGTCTGTTTGTGCTCGTTGTGGGGCACCGTTGTCTAACGCAAACCAAAGCACTCAAATGTGTCCGGAATGCGGTGCCGATTGCCACATTTTTGCTCAACACTGCCCGCGATGCCGGCAACCCTTGCCGCTTCCCGAAAGGCGCTTGCTCGGGCGCGGGACAGTCTTGGCTCAAAGATACAAGGTTGAGCGTTTGCTTGGTTGGGGCGGTTTTGGGGCTGTTTACCTCGCTCAAGATTTGCGGTTCAAGCAACGGAAAGTCGCTGTCAAGGAGAACCATGACTTGTCGGTGCTTCAAGCCTTTTTGAAGGAAGCCGAGTTGCTGGCAACTTTGCAACATCCTAATCTCCCCCGCGTCAGCGACTTTTTCCAAGAGCAACCGCCAACTATCCCCTACCCTCGCGCCTACATGGTCATGGACTACATCGCAGGCGAAAGTTTGGATGAACGGATTCAGCGAAAGGGCAAACTTTCGGAGTCGGAACTTTTGCGCATAATGAAGGGAGTTTTTGACGCTTTGGAATACTTGCACAAGTTGCGACCGCCCATTTACCATCGCGACATCAAGCCCCAAAACATCCGGGTCACTCCTGACGGTCGAACCTTTTTAGTTGACTTCGGGATAGCAAAAGTCGGGAGTGGCTTGACAACTGTCGGTGCAAGGGCTGCCACGCCTCCCTTCTCACCACCAGAGCAATACAGGATGACGGGAGCAACTGACGATAAGAGCGACCAATATGCCCTCGCGATGACCATGTATGTTGCTTTGACAGGAGAAGTTCCAACCCACGCTGAAGCGCCAACGCGAGTCCATGCCATTGCTACTGGTCAACCTGACCCATTAGTTCCCTTGCATCAACTTCGTCCTGACATCTCTCGCAATGTCGCCAGAGCAATTATGAAAGCCTTGAGCATTGACAAAGACAAGAGGTTTTTGAGCATCTCCGAGTTTCGCCGTGCCCTTTACCCGCCGAAGATTGTTGGCTTGACGAGGCGGAAGTTGGTGTTTGCCATTGTGTCGACATTTTTGGTCTCCGCAATTGGTTTGATTTTGGGTTATCAAGTTTGGAAGTGGCGGCAACCTTTGTGGCTGGTTGGGACGCTGAAAGGTCATACGGCGGGCGTCACTTGTGTGCTTTTCACCCCTGACGGGAAAAGGCTCATATCCGCAAGCCACGACGGGACAATCAGGGTTTGGAACTGGCAAAGGCGGAAAATTGAAAGGGTTTTGCTCGGTCACCCCAAATCGGTCAGGATGATTGCGTTGATGGACACGACAAAGTTGGTCTCCGTCGGTTGGGACGGAACGGTCAGAATCTGGAACTGGCGGACAGGCAGGTTGTTGCAGGTTTTGCCAGCAAACATCGGTCGTTTGCACTCCGTAGCCGTAAGCAGCGACTCTCGTTGGTTAGTTGCCGGTGGAGAAAAGGGCTTGTGCGTTTGGAAAGCGAGGGGCAAAAATTGGTTGGTTCACCGTTATCGTCTCAGTTCTGTTCACGCCCTCGCTTTCCACCCTGATGACCGAACCTTAGCCATCGGTGACGCTCGCGGGCGAATTTGGCTCTGGGACATCGTTGAAGGTTGGGGGAAGAGATTTAATGCGCTCTTCTGGGACGCTCACAAAGGAACTGTGACTTCTCTGGCTTTTAAGCCTGATGGGACACTTCTTCTCTCTGGCGGCGAAGATGCTGCTTTGCTCGTTTGGGAATTGGTTGACGGGTTGCTGTTTTTGAGCCGAAGGCTTGACGGTTGGCATCTCAAGGAAATTCGCGCAGTTGCCTTTCGGCATGACGGCAAAATCGCTGCGTCTTGCAGCATGGACGACACGCTCCGAATCTGGCGAACCGATGACTGGACAGTTGTCTTCACGCGCAAAGGCGGTCAAAATTGGTCTTTGGCATTGGCTTTCTCGCTTTTCGGGGACTTACTGGCTTCTGCCAGCAAAGACGAAACGGTCAAAGTTTGGCGGTTAAAGTTGCCTTAGGGTTTCGCGCCTTCGCCCTCGCTGCACGAACCCGCTTCAGTTTCACCAATTGCATTTGCCCGAAGGAAAAACCCTTTGAACGACAGAACAACCAACGATGTCGCCCAAGACATTGACGGTCGTTCGGAACATGCCAAGGAAGCGGTCAATGGGCAGGATGATAGCCATGCCTTTCGGCGGCAACCCAACCGATTGAAAGACGAAAGGCATCGTAACCAAACCGCCTGCCGGAATTCCAGCAGCACCTATGGCGGCAAGATTTGCTGTGACGAAAACGAGAAGTTGCTGCGAAATTGATAGGTGGATGCCGTAAGCCTGAGCGACGAAATAGGCAGCAACGGCTTCGTAAAGTGCTGTCCCGTCCATGTTGACGGTCGCACCTAAAGGCAAAACGAAGTTCCTGACCTCGCTTCGTATGCCCGCTCGCTCAGCGCATTCAAGGGTGACAGGCAAAGTCGCCGAACTTGAACTGGTTGAAAAGGCAGTCAAAAGCGCTGGCGCAAAATGGCGAAGGTAGGAGAAAGGCGAAACTTGACCGAAAAGCCGAGCCAGAAGCGGAAGCGCCAACAAGCCGTGAATTGTCAGCCCCGTTATGACTGTCAAGGCATATTTCGCCAGAGGCAAGAAAACGGACAAACCAAACTCTGCCGAGAGCCGAACAGCCAAGCCGAAAACACCGAAGGGCGCAACGGCAAGCAGCCAGTGAACGACAATCATCGTCAACCCCAAAACCGAACGCAAAAGTTGCTGGACAGGTTCTCCAGTTTCCTTCGCTGTCAGCAAAACTGCACCCGTTAAAAGGGCAAGGAAAATGAGCGCCAACATCTCGCCCTTCGCAAGGGCTTCAATTGGGTTGGCTGGGACGATGTTCAAGATGAGCGTTTTAAGTTGCAACGGCGGCAATTCCGGAGGTTTGCCTTCGGCGAGGCTGAAGCTGAAACCAGGTTGAAGCAGGTTGACAAGCGTAAGACCAATCGTGACGGCTATGGCGTTGGTGACAAGGTAGTAAACGACTGTCCACCATCCCAGCCGAGACAACCTTGCTATGTCTCCAATTTGAGCGACGCTCAGAGCCAGCGAACTGAAGATGAGCGGGATGACAATCATCCTGAGCGCCCGCAGAAACAAATCGCCCAAAACACTGCTCGCTTCAATGAAGCCTTGCCAGTTCAAAGCCTTGAAAATCAGCCCAGCCACGACACCGACGATAAAAACCGGCGAAAATTTTCACAGCCACATCGTGCCTCATCGCTCGCTCACTCTCCGCCGTCGGTGGTTGATTTAGGTGCGACAAACATTTTGCCCTCACAGCGAAAGGATGCACAGTGCGTTAAAATCTGCCTTGCCTTTGCCGAACCGTAATGATGGGACGGCAATGAGCGCTAAGGAGGCGACGGAAATGGTAGCAGAACCCAAAATCATAACGCTTGAAGATGTCAAGGCGAACGAGAAGGTTCAGACCTTCATCCGATTGTCCGACGAGCAAATGGAAGCGATAGGCTACACTGAGCACGGTTTCCGCCATGTCAGCCTCGTCGCCCACAACGCCCGCCGCATCCTTCAGGACTTAGGTTTTAACGACCGCCAACCCGAATTGGCAGCAATTGCGGGCTACCTTCACGATGTCGGCAACATGATTTCCCGAATAATGCACAGCAAGACTGGGGCGATGATCGCAATGCAAGTTTTGTTGGAAATGGGAATGTCACCTGATGAGGCGGGGATAGTCGCTGCTGCAATTGGCAACCACGACGAACAAGAAGGCGGTTCAATCATTTCTCCAGTGACAGCGGCAGTTGTTATCGCCGATAAAGCTGATGTCCATCGTTCGCGGGTTCGCAACCCCAACATGGCTGCCTTTGACATCCACGACCGAATCAACTACGCAGCCCAGCACGCTAACCTTTTCGTTGACCCAAACGAACACGCCATCACTTTGGACTTGACCATTGACACCAGCATCGGGAGCGTGTTCGAATACTTCGAAATTTTCATGAGCCGAATGCTGTTCAGCCGAAAGGCTGCCGAGTTCCTCGGTTGCCGATACAAACTCGTCATCAACGGCGTCCGGATGCTGTAAGCAATCTGCTCCGCTCCAATTTACGCATTACGAAGGACGCATTACGCCTCAAACAACTCAGCCAATTCAACCCACTGCTTTCGCTTCGCACTTTCAATTGCGCCAAAGACCATAGCGAGGGTTTTCAAGTTGTCTTGGGCGCTGCACTCTGGTTCTCGCTTCTCCTTGACGGCGGAGACGAATTCAACGAGAACCGCTTTTGTGTCAACAAACGGCAGCGGGTCCAAAGGCAATTCTTGAACAGTCGCTTGTTCCGGCGGCAGGGAGCGCCCATAAACTAACTTCCCTTCTTCCCAAGTCAAACTTCCCTTCTCACCGTCAATCCGCCACTCGCCTTGCCAATGGTCAGCCTTTCCGACACTGCAACCGAGAGCGTGGTGAGTGACCATGATGCCGTCTTGAAACTCAAAGACGACTGTATGACCGACATCGCCTTTGTGCCAGCCCCAAGGTGCGTTCCAAGTGTGCGCCCACACGCGAATGGCGTCTCTGTTGAGGACATAGCGAAGGGTGTCAAAGTGATGAACCGCCATTTCAATGAGCAGGGCATACGGGATTTCAACATAGTGAGCGCCCATCCCCCAAGGTCGGTGAAAGCCGACAATGACTGTGTTGATGACACCCAGAAAACCTTCGTCGAGGAGTCGGCGCGTTGTCCTCGGCAAAGCGCCAAATCGGTAATTTTGGGCGACCATGTAAGTCAAGCCAGAAGACTTAGCCATTGCAGCAATCCTTTTCGCCATCTCCCAACTTTCACCCATCGCTTTCTCCGCGAGGACAGGCAAGCCGTGACTCAGCGAAATCTCCGCGATTTTCTCCCGCGCCGACGGCGGCGTGACATCGAGGACGAAATCGGCCTCAACTGCTTTCAAAGCATCTTCCAAAGACGGAAACAACTGCTCGTCCCTCAAACCGAACTTCGCTTTGACCTCTTCCCGCCTTTGCTCCACTGGGTCAACACCAGCCACCAAAGTCACGATGTCCATTTCCTTGCAAACTTGAACCCAATGTTGCCCTCTTCCGCCCAAGCCGACCACAACGCATCTCATCGCTCAAACCCCCTTTCAAAGTCTCGCCTTCACCGCTGCAATATTAGCGCAATCGCAGCGAAAAGAACGATACGGTGGTGAAATGAGATAGCGCAACTTTTGTCAAGCCAAAAGCAGCAGCAAATGGCAATCGGCGGTTGGCGATGAGTAGTTGAAGGTTACCGACACCGCAAAAATTGCGCGCAAACTTTGAGTAAGTCTCGCAAAAACTGTCGGGAGCATCAAAATTTCTCTGGAAAGGCGCAAGGAGTTGAGAGAGATGGATGACCGGTTGAGGGTTCGATTGGACTTATGGCATTTGGAGATTTTCTGCGCTGTGGCGGAACTGGAAAGTTTCTCGCGGGCAGCGGAAGCGCTGTTCGTCAGCCAGCCGACAGTGACTTCCCACATCTTGACACTTGAGAAACGGTTGGGCGTGAAGTTGTTTGACCGAACGACCAGAAAGGTCACCTTAACCCCTGCAGGCAAATTGCTATATCGCCACGCAAAAGTTCTTCTGGCTGCGCACGAAGCAGCGATGCAGGAACTTTCTCGGTTTCAAGGAGGCATGACGGGGAGGCTTGTTTTCGGTGCAAGCACCATCCCAGCCCATTATTTGCTCCCACCCTTGATGGCTAAGTTTTGCCGCGAGTTTCCAGAAACTCAGTTGCTGATGCGGGTTGGGAGCAGTGGAGAAGTTTTGGACGGCGTGCTCAACGGCGAACTCGAGATGGGAGTGATTGGCTTCAGACCCGATGAACCTCAAATTCATGTCGCCCCTTTGTGGAACGATGAAGTTGTGCTAATCGTCTCGCCAGAGCACGAATGGGCAAAAACGAGTTTCGTGCCCATTGCCGAATTGACCAGTCAACCTTTCGTTTTCCGCGAAGAAGGTTCAGGCACTCGCAAAACTTTTGAGCAATTTCTCCTCAAGCACAAACTTTCGCCTCGCCAGTTGAAAATCATCGCCGAGGTGGGAAGCACCGAAGCAGTCAAGCAATTCGTCGCTGCTGGAGGCGGAGTTGGGTTCGTTTCCGTCCGAGCGGTAGATTGCGAGACGGAGCGGGAGCGATTGAAAATTGTCCGCTTCCAAGAAGGTCGCATCACCCGCCAACTCTTCGCCATCATCCCAACAGACCGAACCACTTCACCCCTCTGCACCGCCTTCGTCAGGTTCTTGAAGGAGCAGGTTTGAGATAGGTATCGGGTTCGGCAGAATCCTTATCCATTTGCCTTCGCATCTTTCGTTCCTTCTTCCACAGGATTTCAACTCAAGTAGCCTCGCCTCTTCAAATACTCCCGTGCAGCGTCCAAAAATTGAACTGCTTGTGCCTCCATCTCCTCGATGTCATCGTCACTCAAGATAGGTCGCACTTCGTAATCGGCTAACTGCCGTTTATCAAGAGCATCTCTCAACCAACGATGCGTTTCCGCTGGCATCTCTCCCGTCTTGACAAAATGTTGTCCGTATGCTGCGATGGCGCTCCCATGCTTTGAAAAACTAAGCCCTTTCGTTAGCAACAAAGCCTCAGCGCAATAAAACATGGCGTAATAAAGCCGTGATGCTGCTGATGCCAAATCACCGTGCTGGCGTAGCAACCTTGCCGATTCAATGAACCTTTCCGCTTTATCCAGCAAACCCTGAATTTCGTCTTGAACACTCTAAAGCGTGATCCCGTCCTTTCGCAAGTTAATCAGCAGTGGACTTCGCCGCTCTCGCCACCAATCCTCTGGGACTGGAAGGACTGAAATGGTGATGCCATACCGCAAACTAATTTCCGAAACGATCGGACCAACGCGGTTAATCTCTTTAGCAGCAAAGAAACCGCCGCGCAAAACGACGGCAACATCAACATCTGAGCCTTCCGTGTAATCGCCTCGTGCCACCGAGCCATAAAGGATAATTGCAACGAGCCTATCACCGTAAGCGCTTTGCAAGCGTTCTTTGAGTTCGCTCAGAGCCTTTCGGACAGTCTCTGTCATCCCTTTAATCGCCTCCCCTCACTTTCTGCCACCTACCAAGACATCAGTCAACGCAGAATCACGAACCCGCTCTCTTCCTTCGCTTGACTTCCAAGAGCCGAGATGTTGTCTGGGTGACTTGACCTGAAGTCGGTTGCTTGGTAGGCTTAGGCGAGAGTTCTGGAGGTTCGGTTGGTCTTGTCGGATTGACGGAAGCGGTGAGTTTCGCTCGCTGGCGGGCTTTTTGCTTGACAGAGAGCAAACGGCTTCCCGTCTCGGCTGCAGGGACGGGTTGGCGAACGGTAACTCGCTTCCAAACTTCTGCTAACCGTCGCACCAACGCAGCGACGATTTCTGGCACGCCTAACGCCAACCTTCTCACGGCTATGTCCGCCAAAAACAACATTAACGCCAAAGCGACGCACAAATGCCAAATGTCCGTCACCGACGAACTCGGTTGAGGTGGCAACCTGAAAACTTCCGACGGCTCTGGGTTAACTTTGCCGCCCGTAAGTTCAGCAATCCGCTCAAGCAGTGGCATGTTCGTCCTCGTGAACCGATATTCGGTCGGGTAAGGGACAGCGAAGCCGGTTGTGTTAACTCGTGGCTTGCCCTTTTCATCCTGCTCGTGAACCGTCACAAGGTAAACCCCTGTCTCGTTGACAGGAACTCGCCCACGATATCGCCCCAAACCTTCTTGCTGCAGGATAATGCTTTTACTTTCCCCTGACGGCGTGGCGATGACCACTTTTGGCTGAAGCAAGTTGATGGGTTCGCCTTCGGGCGTGAAGGCTTCAAGTTCAATGATTGCCTCGCCTTGACGGACTTGGGTTGTTACGGAGTATCGGGTTTGAGTCGCTCGCCTCAAAGCGCTCCTGACGACATTTGCCCAAAAGGTAGCGAAATCCGACCACTGAACCCACTGCCGAGCCCACTTCGGTTTTGCGTCGGAAGTGAAAGCGATGGAAGTGCCTAAACCGAATTGCCATGTCGCAAGCAGTGGGTCATCTTTGTCTGTCCGCATCAGTGTCCGAGCAAGTGGCTTGTCAGAAGTCAGGCAGTAAGCCAACAACGGTGGCGTTTTGCGCCAATCAACGCCGCGAAGCATTTCATCATCGCCGACAATCTTCGGGATGAACGCACCTTTTTCAATCGCTGAACGCGTCATGATGCTGACATCGGCGGTGAAAAGTTTCGGCAAATCCCTCGCTGACCTCGCGACATAGTAGTTGCCGCCGCCGATACGAGCCAACTGTTGACAGAAGGGAGCATGAATCCCGTCAGGGCGACCGAATCCGACAACTGTCAAAGTCACGCCCAAGCGTCGCAACTGAGCCGCAATTTCGAAGCATCCTTCCTGCTCATCGCAATCGTCGGTATCAGCCAGCATGATGATGTGCCTAACCCTTGTCGCTTCGGCTACAATGGCTTTCGCTGCCAGTTCCAAACTGGGTCGGCAATAAATTCCGCCACCACCCGCATAAATGCGGCTGATTTGCTCAATGATTTGTGGCGCGTTCTTCGCCGGTTGAATTGGAGCAAGCCAATCACTGCCCGTCCCGCTGACAATGACGCCAAACCTGTCAATGGGTCGTAGCATTTTGAGGGTCTCTATTGCCGCTTGTGCGGCGAGATGAACTTTCTGGACGCCACCCTCCATCACCGCCATGCTGCCTGAAGTGTCCATGATGATGACGATGGTTGCTGCCGGGTAAACTTTCCGCTGCCGAACATCCAAATCAACGGGCAAAACTTCCGCTATGGGAGTTCCGTAGTAGCCGCCGGGCAGGAAGGATTGTTCACCACCGAGCATCAGAAAGCCGATGCCTGTGTCTCGGACGATGCTTCGGACAACTCGCATCTGTTGGTCGGACATCGCCCATGCAGGGTAGTCGGAAAAGATGACGGCATCAAATTGCTGCCACTCTTCGGGGCGGGCAGGCAAACCGCCTTCGCTCACCCCGACAACTTCCAAATCGTTCGCTTTCAATGCTTTCAAGAGCGCACCCGTCGGGTCAGGTTGACCCTCAGCCAACAGAACTTTCGGCTTGCCCTTGACGGAGACCAATCCCATGCCGATGTTGTTTCGTGGGTCAGTGTCGGGAGCAATGTCAAGGACGAACCTAAATCGGCTGATGCCAGGTTTGTCAACCCTCAAACTTGTCGTGATGGAGTTTTTGCCCGGCGACAAGTTAACGGCGACTTCTTTGACTGGAATGCCGTCCTTGTCAACTCGGAGAATCCCCGATGCCACAGTTGTCGCTTCCGCAATCACTCGGACGGGAAAAGGCTGACCGACTTTCGCTTCCGACGGGAGCAAAACATCCGCGACGATGACCTCTTGCTTCTTCTCGGCAGTTTGAAGTGGGACGACATCAATGGCAATCCCTTCGGTTCTGGCTACGGAGGCGACGCTTATCGCATCCCCGTGAGTTTCGTTTCCGTCGGAAAGCAGAACTATTCGGCGGGAGTAGCCTTCTGGGAAAAGAGCCATAGCCAGTCTGAGGGCAGCGGCGATGTCTGTCGCCGATTTGTCGGGCGCGGCTGTGAAGTTAGGCAAGTTTTGAAGTTTCGTCGGCTGGATTTCAACCATTGGGTCGCGACCGAACAAAATTACGCCAGCGATGTCATCGTGACGGGCGTTTTTGATGGCTTGGGCGATGAAATCCCTCGCTCTTTGGCGGGCAGGTTCGGAGACGCTTTCCGATGCGTCCACCACGAAAATCGTGCAAACTCGGCGGTGAACTTTTACCGCTTGAATTCCTGCAAGGGCAAAAACGAGCAAAGTGATGACGACGCTGCGCATCAAAATGACGAACCTCTTCCGTGCAGGTGTCATGCCCAGCAAAGATTTGCCCGACCACCACAGCGCTCCCCACGAAATTGGCAACAAAAGCAGCCACAAAGGATTAGTGAATCTCATTTCAATCGCCACCGATAGTTTGCCACTTGTCTCCCCTACCCGACTTCCGAAGTGCCGCCGACTTTTCGCATCCCTTTTGGCTCACAAGAGTTTTTGCAATCGCTGGTGTCGCAGTTGTTCTGGCGTCAAGAAGTGTTCTGGCTTCAAACCGACAATTTGCGCCAACCGTTCAACCCAACGCAAATTGCCAACTCCGTGCAAACTATGGGCATCACTTCCCCAAACGAATTTGACTCCGGCGACGGCGAACTCTTCAACAATCCACGCATAATCGCGAAGCACTTCATCAGGCGATTGGTTCGGAAACCACCACCAGAGGGTGTTGTTCAACTCAAACGCCTTGTTCCCTTCCCGAAAAGCGGCAGCGATCTCCCTAACGGCTGAAGTGGCGATTTCCGATAGCCTTAGCGGGGACGGGAAGCGCCCCAAGTTGAACGGGTGAGCGATAATGTCAACCCAAGGGTTCATCGCCAAGTTGCCGTATGCCGTGACGAGATTTCGTTGCAACGCGACTTTATTTTCAGGCGGATTTTGGGCTATGCCTGAAGTTCCCCACTCAATCCCGCAGAGCACCAGGTCAACGAGGTTGTAAACTTGTGGCGTGATCGTGGCTCGCCCTTTGAGGTCAAGCAAACTCGCTTCTACCCCGACGAGAAGCCGAATTTTTGCTTTGCCCCGAATTGCTTCAACTTCTCGTAGCAAACCGTCAAGCCAGTCCACAATCGGATTTCCCCATCGGTCGGCTTCAACATGGTCGGTAACTGCAAGGGTATCAAGTCCCGCTGCTTCAGCGGCGCGAACCATGTCTAAAACGCTGTCCCGTCCATCGGAAAAGAGCGAATGGGTGTGCAAGTCATACCTCATCGCTGCATCACCCTTTGACATGATACCTCCCTTTGGCGATTAGTTCGTTGAGACTGAAGCGTTTCACCGATGGCTCGCAAAGTTTCGGCGAGGGGGCGAAGGGAATGGGTGACGGGACACCATCGGGAGACGGCGGTATCCCATTGCTCCTTGCTGACTTCTTTGCCCTCCAAGACATCCGCCAAAGCCTGCATGACGCCTCTTAGTTCCATCAAGGCAAATTGGCTTTGAACTCTCAAGCGGTCGGCAGGAGAGAGGTCTGATTCCTCCTGCCGTCTCTTTGGAGACGGGGGCGAAGGCAACAAAGCGGTCAAGGACACCATCAAGGGGTCTATCTGGAAACGCTGAAACCAGTAGACATCCCAAAGGTCTCGGACGATGCGCCCATCCGAAAGGCGAAAGCCGACAGAGTTCTTTTCGGGCGCACAAAGTGGGACAAGGGCAGTCAGCAAAGTGGCGATTTCTTTGCGGTAAAGGGTTTCAGGGTGATCCAAAGCAAAAGAGAGGCGCTCCTTCGCTTGCTTCAAGGGTTCAGGGGCATTGGGCAAACCGTTCAAAAAAGCCATGACCTTTTGAGCCATCGGGACAAGGTCTTGTCCCCAAAGGGGCGATACCAAGACCATCCAACTTGCCAACCAAAGAGCAACCAACCAGCGCATTTTTTCACCTCCCTTGCACGCTTGCACACTAAGTATTGCAGCGATTTGCCTAACGGCGCAATTTTAGGCTACTGCTGTGAGCCGTTCCGTTCTCGATATCTTAAGTGGCACAATTTGACAGGTGAACGATGATGCGCCATTGGGTTTGGGTGGCGATGACGATGATGATGATGGTGAGTGGTTTGGCGGCGGCGCAAAGTGTTGTCGGAATTTGGCACGAACCGAGTATCACCAAGCAGTCTGGGCACGCTGACCCGAAGTTTTTAGCGCAACTGCTTCAGCGTCACGGCTTTCCCGTCCGTCTGCTTTCAACTGAGGATTTGGCGAACCCGCAAGCCCTGACGCCCCCAAAAGTTGCTCTTGTCGTTCTGCCTTACGGTGCTTTCTTTCCCGCCGAAGCGGTTGACAATTTCCGACGATATCTCAAAGCGGGAGGAAAGTTCGTCAGTTTGGGTGGCTACACCTTTGATGAAACACGGGACATGGGACAAGGGACACGGGGCATAAAATGGGAGGGTGAGGCTCCAGCCGAGCCAAAATGGGAGAAGGTCGCTCATGAGAAGGTTCAAGTTATCATTGTGCGAAACCGAATTCGCATCGCCGTCCCGAAAGATGCTCCCGTTGATTGGCATCGTGCCAGAACTTTCATGAATCTGCGTTCGGGTTGGCGTTACTTGCTGACGGGCAAAGTCCAAACGGACGGCATTCAAGGTGGTCATGGTGCTTACCTTGCTGCCGACTACTACGATGTCAACGGCAATCGTATCGCTTTCCAGCAAACGCAAATTGTCCAACGCACCGATGGTTGGCGCGAACTGGGTGTCGTGCTGAAAATTCCCGACAACACCGAAAGAGTCGCTATCAACGCCATCGTTCACGGTCACGGCGTCGCTGAGTTCGCCGACATTTCCATCAACCCCGTCATCAACGCTCGTTGGGGCGATGCTCGTGATTGGATGCACATTGACCCTGACCAGTTCGCAATTTTTGACCCGTCGTTTCGCATCGACGGCGCAACAACTTTGGAATGGGGCGCGGGACGAGGGACGGGGGATGGGACGAAATGGGGCAAGGGACAAGGGACATGGGGCAAGGGAAACGGCGTTGTGGTGAAGACGAAAGAGCCAATGAAGGGTTATGCGGCAGTTGGGTTGATTGGCAGCAATGACCCAGTTAACCCAAAAGCGTGGGCAAGGTTCGTGCCAATTTTGATTGCGCGTGACCGATTCGGTCGCTTCCTCGGTCCAGCGTTCAGCATCCTTCACCATTTCGCCGGTCCATATGCAGGCAGCAGTTGGGCTTTCTGCGGGATTGAAAGCCACGACTTGACAAAGTTGCCAGAGTTTCAGAAGGTGTTGGTGGATGTCATCCGCCGGTTGCTTGACGGCGTTTACTTGCACAGTTTGCAGCCTTCCCTTTGGTGCTACCGTGTCGGCGAGAAGGCGCAAGTGAGCGTCAAAGTCCGCAACGATGGCTCTACTCCCAAAACGGTGATGGTTCGGGTGGAAATTGCACCGATGCCTAAGCCATTGAAGATGGGCAAGTTCATCGTCTTGGGTGAACGCACTGTCACGCTTTCGCCGAAAGAGCAAACGACAGTGATGATGGAGTGGGAAATCCCGAGAGGCGCAGCACCACTTTTCGCCATCCGCGCCACCTTAATTCGCCCGTCCCTCGTCCCTCGCCCCTCGTCCCTTGACGAGGTTTGGTCGGGCTTTTGCGTCTGGGACGAAAAAGTGTTGAGGCAAGCACTTCCAATTGAGTGGCAAGGAAATGCTTTGCACGAGTGGGACGAGGAGCAAAACTGGTGGCGACCACGCTTCTGGCTTGGGACGAACCAAACGGGCGTCATGTTTGCGCCAGAAGCAACTTGGGAGAACCCATTGCAGTGGGAGTTTGAGTTCGCTTTGATGAGGCGGATGGGTTTGAGCATCTTGCGAGTCTTGCATATCAGCCACTTTGCAGGCGACTTGGAAAAGCCAACCGAAAGTTTCTGGCGACGCTACGACGCTTTGGTGCTGATGGCTCATCGGCACGGCTTGGTGCTGATGCCTTGCTTGCATGATTGGATGGGCGTGAGCGTGGACGATGAAACTTTGCGCAAGCAATGCACTTTCGTTCGGCTCATCGGCGCTCGCTACAAAAACGCAAGGCGCATCCTTTGGGACATTGAGAACGAGGCGTGGGTGGAAATTCGCGACCATCCCGATTTGCGTCGGATGTTCAACGAGTGGTTGAAAGAGCGCTATGGCGACGAGGCGAAATTGCAGTCATCTTGGGGCGAACCTGTCAAGTTCGGCACTATCCCGTTCGCACCGCACCAACCGCGAGGTTGGAACGACTTGAAGTTTCGCGACATCCAACATTTCCGCCGTTGGCTCGTTGAGCGTTGGGTGAAAGCGAATGTGCAAGCGTTGCGGGAAAGCGGCGCAAAGCAACCAGTCACCGACGAAATTGACTGGAAAGTCAGCGGTGACCACTATGAGGCATCTCGCTGGCTAACTTTCACCAACTTGCACTACTACGGCAATCGCTCGCCTGAAGCCATAGCGACGACTTTGAAGTTCCATGAGCGGTTGCATCGCGGGCAAGGTTTGGCTGTCGGCGAATTCGGCGCTCGCGACCATCCCAGTTTCCGCTTTGGCGGTTGGGGCTATGGGACAAGCGAAGAAGTGATTCGCCACTTCCTGAATTTGCCACTCTTGACTTATGCACTCGGTGGCACGATGGCACTCAACTGGGATTGGAAGGACATGGAAGCCTGCATCTTCCCTTGGGGATTGGTGCACCAACATGGAATTTTTGCAACGAACGGGACAGGGGACGCGGGACGAGGGACGAAAGTTTGGAAGGTGGAGGCAGCTTTGAAGACGGCGGGGAAAGCGATGGTGGCGGCAGCAAAGTTGGTTGAGCAACTTGAACCGATTTTGCCAGCGAATGAAGAGTCATGGGTTGCCCTTGTCGTGCCTGACGAACATTTGCTCGGTGTCGAAGGCGAGTTCGGGTTCAGCGGGACTGGACCGAGAGGGCGGATAAGCGCTGCCGTCTATCGGGCAATTGAGGCGATGTTGAGGCTGAAAACCCATTTTCGCATCGTGCGTGAATGGGATTTGGTGTCGAACGGTGAAAAGTTCAACTACCCGATCGCTGTCTTCCCTGTCCCGTTTGTTTGGCAGGACGAGACTTTTGAGGCAGTTAAGCAGTTCGTTGAACAAGGCGGAATTGCCATCATCACAGGAGACTTCACTTTTGACCCTGACCGAAAACAGACTCGGACGCATCGGCTGAAAACTTTGCTCGGATTTGACTTCGTGAGCGGAATCTCGTCTCCCTTTGACCTTGACACCATGTCAACTGTTCGGTGCGTCGCTACAGATGACCAATTTGAGTTGACCGAGTGGCAAGGGAAACCTTGTGTGGTGATGGGACAAGGGACAGGGGACATGGGGCAGGGAGCGAAAGTTTTGGCGATGACGGAGAAAGGAGTGCCGTTGGTTGTGGCGAGGAAGTTGGGCAAAGGTTTGGTTGTCTTTTGCGCTGACGCACCTGAGTTCCGAAGCGTTGACGAAACGGTGAGGCTTTACAAAGCACTATTGAAGCGTGCAACCGAACTGAAAGGCATGAAGCCTGAAAGGGCTGAGCGGGCTTTAGGGCGATGGCTTGAATTTGGTGTTGAACCTGACTTGCTCATGTTCGGCGCTGCTGATGGGGCTCGAGGTTGGGTCTTTGTGACCGCCAATCCGACCGATAAAGCGCAACTGGCTCACTTCCGCGCCGATGGCGAGAGGATGAGGGTTTCGGTGCTGCCAAAATCTGTTGGGGTTCTACGAGCAGGCACTCATGGAGAGGCAGAGGCTGCTTTGTTTGTCGGTGACTTTTGGGGTGTAGGCTCAAGATACCGCATTCAACTTCTGGCGAAGGCAGGAGGGCTGACGGTGTTGATAGGACGACTGCCTTTCATCCCGCTTCAACCCGGTGAGATTCAAATCCGCTGCGTAAGCCCGAAGGTGAAAGTGACAGTTTGCGACCTTCTGACTGGCAAGGCGCTTTTGAGTTACCAAGCAGAGGCAAAGGACGGTTGGCTCAGGTTCAAAGTCCCACCAGAACTTGTGCTGACCCAGTGGCGAATAGTGAAGGCGAGTAGCGAGTAGCCAGTAGCGAGTGGTAAAACGGCAGCGAGTAGCGAATAGTGAACGGCGAATAGCGAATGGCGAACGGTGAACGGCAAGTGGCGAGTAGCAAATAGCAAGTTAGTTTTCCAGAGGACAAACTTCACTCTGCACCCAGCACTTCGCACTCCGCACCCGATTTAGGCTTGCTGCCGTTTTTGCCAATTGCTGCTATAAGCGCCATAATCCTTTCGGAAGTTGGTCACTCAACCGAACGGAGGTGGTCTTTCGTGGTGCCATGTCTTAATCCGGGAACGGTAGGTGGCGGATTGGCTTATGACGAGTTCGTCGCGTTGGCGAAGAAACACGGTTTCGCAGCGGTTGAGTTTGGAATTGAGTGGCTGGAGCAAAAGATTGCTTCTGAGGGCGAAGAGGCTGCGCGACAATGGCTTGCCGAACAAGGGATTCAGCACGCTGCCTTTTGGCTGCCAGTCGCTTGGCGCGATGAGGAAAGCAAGTATCGCGAGAGTTTGCAAGCCTTGCCAGCGAAAGCAAAAGCGGCTCAAGTCGTTGGTTGCACTTCCTGCGTGACTTATGTCCCGCCATCCATTGAGGGTGACCCGAAGGAATTTTGGGCTATGATGGTTCGCCGCTTTCGGGAAGTCTGCTCAATCCTTGCCGACTACAATGTCAAGTTCGGGATTGAATGGGTCGCACCCGCACACTTCCGACGGAGCGGCAATCCAGTTATGTGGCGCATGGAGCAGGCTTTGCAATTGTGCGACGAAATCGGTGCGCCCAACGCTGGCTTGCTCGTTGACAGTTTCCACTGGTTCTGCGCTCAACACACCGTGGACGAACTGAAAGCCCTTCCGAAGGAACGGATTGTCCATGTCCACATCAACGACGCACCAGATAGACCTGTCGACGAGCAAATTGATAGCGACCGAATAATGCCGGGTGACGGAATCATTGACTTGGTTGGGTTTTTGAGGGCGCTCAAGGCAGCAGGCTACGATGGTGCTGTCTCGGTTGAGGTCCTGAGCAGGACTTTGCCGCAGCAGTTCTCCAAAGACGAATTGGCTGCGAAAGCGAAGGCTGGGCTTGACAAAATTCTCGCCCAAGTTTGAGGCGAATGGCGATGGTTTCCTTTCTGGAAGCGCCTTTCAAGTTGCTCCAAAACTTCGTTTCGTGGGTTGGCGAGATATGGCAACTTTTGCTTGAGAGTTTCAAGCACCTTCGCAGGAGGCGCTGGCTTTTCGCGCTCACCCTTGACCAAATTGCGACCAACGGTATCAACTCGCTTCCCATCGTTTTGCTCACCGTTTCCGCTGCAGGCGCTGTTCTCGCCCTTTACACAGCCCACGAACTGGCTTCCAGAGGCGGTGAAAGGTTCGTCGGTTGGCTCGTGGCATACACGGTTTTCCGTGAAGTTTGCCCAGTGGCGACAGGCTTGGTCATTGCAGCGAGGGTTGGTTCTGCTTATGCTGCTGAAATCGGGACGATGAAGGTCACCGAACAGATTGATGCGCTGAGAGTTATGGGTGTCAGTCCTGTCGCTTTCCTTGTCCTGCCGAGGCTACTTGCCTGCGTGGTAATCACTCCAACCCTTTGCCTTTTGGGCGATGTCGCTGGAGTTCTCGGTGGTTATCTTGTCGCTGTCAACGCTGGTGTGAGGGCGAGCATTTACCTGTCGTCCATCCAACACTTCATGGATTTCGGCGATTTGTTTTGGGGCATGGTCAAAACGATTCCTTTCGGGATGTTGGTCGCTCTTGTCAGTTGCCATCGCGGGCTGAAAGTTGAGGGTGGAGCGGCTGGGGTTGGGAAAGCCACAACCGAAGCGGTCGTGATTTCCTTCGTGCTCATCTACGCAACCGACTACATTCTCTCAGCATTGCTTCCGAGGTGAAGGAGGTAGAGAAATGGCGAAAGTTGCAATCATCACTGGAGCGGCTCGCGGAATTGGAAGGGCAACAGCCTTGAGGCTATCAAAAGACGGCTACGCTGTCGTCGTCAGTGACATTTTGGAGCAAGTCAATGAGACTGCTGAACTGGTTAAGCAGCGAGGCGGGGAGGCGCTGGCACTTATCGTTGATGTCCGCAATGAAGCGCAGGTCAAAGAGATGATTGCGCGATCGGTTGAGGAATTTGGCGGGGTCGATGTTTTGGTCAACAATGCAGGCGTTGTTTGGCGGGCACACATAGTTGACACAACCTCCGATGACTTTGATTTCGTTGTCGGGGTGAACCTAAAAGGAGCGTTTCTGTGCACCAAACATGTCGCGCCAATCATGAAGGCGCGGGGAGGCGGAGTAATCGTCAATATCTCGTCAATCCACGCCTTCGCTACTTTGCCTAACTTGGCGGTCTACGCCGCATCCAAAGCCGGCTTAGTTGGATTGACTAAAGCATCTGCACTTGACTTGGGTGCGTGGAACATCCGCGTCGTGGCAATCTGTCCCAGCGCCGTTGACACTCCCATGCTCCGAGACAAGCCAACGGAGGAGGAAAACCTTGCCGCAGTTGCTCGTTGGGAAAAAGCGTCACCCATCGGTTTGCTCCTTCAACCCGAAGATGTCGCCAATGCGGTCGCTTGGGTCGTGAGCGATGAGGCAAGAGGGCTGACTGGGGTTGCGCTGATACTTGACGCTGGTGTTTCCGCCGATCTGCAAGTTCGGAAAATCACTGTGTGAGCACACCTAAGATGCTTCTTCGGTTTCGCTGTCGCTTCTCAATCGCCTGTGAACGAAGTGGTCAACCAACGAGGTGGCGACGAAGGCAGTGGCTATGCCTGCCAGAATTAGCAGCCGAATTTTTCTGGGCAAATCCGAAGCGGGTTCAACTAAGGCGGTGAGGGGCAACGATGATGCAAAACCGGCAAAAAGTATGGGCATGTTCAGTGGGAAGATAAGCAAGGCTGCTGCGATGCTCCCTGCGAGGTAACCCGCAACTGCCTTGACGCCCCAAATTGCTCCGAGCGCAATGGGGACAGATGCTGCCCAAAAACCTGTTGCAAGTTCCCGAACAATGTGTCGTCCCTGTTCCAACCATTGCGCTAAGAGGACAGGAACAATCGCACCGAACAAAAAGCCGATGAAAGTGTAGTGAGTGTAAAGGTCGGCTCGGGGCGTCCGCAGGGGATAAACTTCGGCGAAAAGCCGAAACAGGGCAAAGGTGACCAACAAGACTGCTCCGTGTCTTAGGGCTTCCCGCTCATCATCTTGACCTGCTGCCAACCAAGCGAGGGAAACTGACGCCAACGATGCCCCATAACCGCTGAGCAATCTCAAGCCCTTTGTCTCAGGGATTGTAGCGAAAGACACGATGAGCAAACCAACCCAGAGCAAAACGGCAGCAGATGGCGAGTGGCGATTAGCGAATGGCGAATAGCGAGTGTGATGGGAATTCTGCAATTGAAGTGCAACCAATGCAGCGATGCAAGTTAACAACACGATGGGCACGAACCGAAAGTCACCGCCCAAATAGCTCATCAATGCCGAACCGAAAATGAGGGCGAGGGACGAGGTGTAAATGAGGTCAAAGGTGCCGATTTCTCTTTGCCAATAGCGCTGCCACGAACTTAGGAGTCCAAGACCAAACCAGCCTGATAGACTCAACAGCAAAGGGAGTGATTGCCAGAAGCGGGCGCTAATTTCTGACGGTCGCTCATGCAACCGAGCCAATCCGACAGCAACCGCAAGTGTAACGGTTGTCAATCCAAACGAGTTCCATTCACTGCCGAGGCAAAACCAAACGAGGACTGTTCCCACCATCATGCCAAAAAGCGACGGGAAAGGGTCTCCACTTTGAAGGGCAAGGGGCGTAGCAAATGGCAGAAAAACGCCCAAGTATGCCAACCAACTCCACGAGTTCAGCATCCCGAGCCAAAAAATTACGGACGCTCCCAAAGCACTGCTCAAAAGCCCGATGCCGAAAGAATGGTGGGGCTGAAAAGGAGGCTTCGTCGGGATGGTCACAAGGGCAATGGCAATCGAAAAGGCAATCGCAAGCAAGAGCCGTGAAAGCAGGCTCGCTTTTTCCCACTGCCGTCCCTTAACTCGCAGCCACCAAAACCAACCTGCCCCAACTAACGCATTCAGAACCAACAACAGGGCAAACTGGAAATCACTTCTCTCCCAGCCCATCGTTCTCACCCGCCAAATCAAGTTCTTCCCACGACAAATTGTGATGCTTGAACTAAGGGTGCAGACATAGTTTCGGTTCTCGCGAGCACTTGCTTAGCCCATGCCATACTTTGGTTGGAGGTGAAGGGCGATGGAGCAAAAGGGCGAACCGATTGAGCAAATCCTTGAGCGCTACAAAGGTCAGAACGCTTTCGTCGTCATTGAAGTTCTGTCCGTTGACCCTAAGACCCAAAAGCCTTTGACAGGTCGTGTCATCGCCGTGACGCCCGATGAAACAGAAGCAGGATTGGCTGCAAGGAAGGCAAAACATTTCCTAATCCGCTGGGTCGGAGAGGTGGCGGAGGTGATAATTGTCTGATGCCAACTATTCCCTTTGATGCAAGTCGTCGCGTTATCTTGGTGAGAGCAATAGCACATGCCATTGATGGTCGTCCTGCCGAACTGAATGTTCTCGTCGATACTGGAGCGGGGCGGACGGGATTTCGTCGCTCAACACTCATCGGTCTTGGCATTGATGTTGACGCTTCAGAACAAACCATCCGTCTAAACACCGCTTCAGAAAGCCTAACCGTCCCTGTGGTCAACTTGCCAATTTTGAGGGTCTTTGGGGTTGACTTTCTCAACATGCCTGTTTTGTGTTTGCCCTTGCCACCGACTGTCCCTGCCGATGGCGTCTTGGGTTTTGATGTTCTGTCAAGGTTCAGGCTTTTCGTCAACTACAAGCGCGGATTGCTTGTCGCTGAGCCTCTCGGCGGTTTCTTGAGCGGAGCAAAGTTTCTTTGGCAAGTGGCAAAAGCGATGTAAACGGGACGATGGGCGTGGGACGAGGGACGAGACTAAGTGACCTTAAGGAGGGAGCATAGGTGAACGCAAAAGATTTGTTGGAGGAAGCCGTTGAGGTTGTCAAAGACATCGCTGAGCCTGACTGGAAGGCGTTGGCGTTAAGCAAAATTGCCCAAGTTATGGCTCAAGTTGATAGAGAGCGGGCTGAAGCACTTTTGGACGACGCTCTCAAATTTGTCCGACAAATCAGAGACCAGTCATGGCAGTTGTCGGTTTTGCTCACCATTATCAGCGCTTTCGCCATTGTTGAGCCTGACCAAGCCTATCAACTTGCGATGGACCTGCCGAGCGAAACAACCCAAGTCTTAGCACTAACGGACATTGCGGAGAGGTTGGTTCAGAGGGACAAACAAATGGCACTGAGGTTTTTGAGAGAGGCAGAACGAATCGCAAACAAGATTGGCGACGATGAAGGCAGAGCGGAAGCGTTGGGCGCAGTGGCGGAAGCGTGGGCTTTGTTTGACGCTGACCAAGCCTTGAAGGTTGCTGAAAGAATTCGCAGCGTTCCAGAGAAGGCAACCGCTTTGGCAAGTATTGCACGAATCCTAAGCGACTACGATAAGGCGCTGGCTAAGTCGGTGGCAAATGAAGCGGCGAAGTTGGCAAGGCAAGTGAGAGACAGGGAAGAGAAGACGATGGTTTTGGATGAGTTAGTTGAAGTGTTCAGCAAACTTGACGAGAAGCAAGCAATGGCTTTAGCCGAAATGTCGCCATTTCCTGAACGCAAAGCGGTAGCCTTAAGTGTTATCGCCCAATCGTTGGCAAAGAAGAGTGACACGAGGGGCAAAGAGTTGCTGGACCGTGCTGCCGAAATTGTCCGCCAAATTCGTGACCCGGACAAGCAAGCATCTGCTTGGCGGAGCGTTGCAGCAGCGATGGCTTTGTTTGATGTAGAACGGGCTCTGAATTGGGCAAAGGGAATCCGTGACCTTGACTGGCGAGATTGGACACTTGGCGATATATCTGCGACTGTGGCGGACAAATCGGTTGACAAGGCTCTTGAAATTGCCCAGCAAATCAATGACCCTGAAGAGCGCTCATCCGCATTGGCAGACATCGCCATCGCTTTGGCGCGCTCAGATTTTGAAAGGGCGGTTGAAATTGCCCGAAAAATCCCTGACCCTTTCTACCGCGTTCAAGCACTTTGCGAACTTGCCCAAATAAGGGACGAGGGACGCGGGACGGGAGGCGAGGGACGGGGAACAAGGGGCGAAGGTTAAATGTCCAGTTCGTCGGCGACTTCTTTGGCGTGTTGTTCAATGAATTGTCTCCTCGGTTCAACTTGTTCGCCCATCAGGACGGAGAAGAGCCAATCGGCTTTTTGAGCGTCTTCAAGGGTTACTTTGAGCAAGACGCGGGTTTTGGGGTCCATTGTTGTTTCTGCCAGTTGGTCTGGGTTCATCTCACCCAATCCCTTGAACCTTTGGACAGTGACACCCCTCGCCCCAAGTTTCTTGATGATGGCATCCCTTTCCTCATCGGTGTAGGCGTAATAAAGTTCGCGCCCTTTTCGGATGGCGTATAGCGGCGGCTTAGCGATGTATACATGCCCACCTTCAACGAGGGGGCGGAGGTATCTGAAGAGGAAAGTCAACAAAAGGGTTCGGATGTGACTGCCGTCAACATCGGCATCGGCGAGCAAGATTATTCGGTCGTAGCGCCGTTTTGAAATGTCAAACTCTGTCAACGACTCCCCGCTTTTCCGGCGATGCTTTCCATTCTCCACCCAAATGCCTGTGCCCAAGGCAGTGATGATGGCTCTGATTTCTTCGTTGCTCAGGACTTTGTCCAGCCTGTGCTTTTCAACATTGAGCACTTTGCCTCTCAAAGGCAAAATCGCTTGGGTTCTTCTGTCGCGGGCTTGCTTAGCCGTCCCGCCTGCACTTTCACCCTCGACCAAGAACAATTCACACAGACTTGGGTCTTTCTCTGTGCAGTCTGCTAATTTGCCCGGCAACTTTGCGTCATCCAAGGCAGTTTTCCTTCTGACAAGTTCTGCCGCTCTTTTCGCTGCCTCTCTTGCTTGGGCTGCCCGAATCGATTTCTGGGCGATGCGTCGGGCTACTGTCCCGTTTTTGTCGAAGTAGGCACTCAATTCTTCATGGACGATGCTGAAAACAATCCCTTCAACCTCGCTGTTGCCTAATTTGTGCTTCGTTTGCCCCTCGAATTGAGGACGCATCAATTTGACGGAAATGACCGCAGTTAGACCCTCCCGAACATCGTCCCCCGTGAGGTTCGGGTCTTTCTCCTTCAGCAACCCCACTTTTCGGGCATAGTTGTTGATGACTCGGGTTAGGGCGTTCTTGAAACCACTCTCGTGAGTTCCGCCATCCACCGTTCGGACATCATTGGCGAAACTCAAAATTTGCTCTTGATAGCCCTCATGATACTGCAAGGCGACTTCTACGGAGACCTCATCCAAAACTTTTCCGTCTTGCTCAATTCGTCGGACACCGCTTATGTAAATAGGGCGATGCAAAACCTCGCGGTTCCGGTTTAGGTGCTGGACATATGCAACCAGACCACCTTTTTCGTGAAATTCAACCTCCTCCCCTGTCCGTTCGTCGCGAAAGATGAAGCGGACTTGCGGGTTCAAGAAGGCAAGTTCGTGCAATCGCTGCTTAATTCGGTTAGCATCCCACTCCGTCGTCTCAAAGATTTCTGGGTCGGGCTTGAACCTGACGGTCGTCCCTGTGCGTGCAGATTTGCCGACAACTTTGAGAGGCGTAACTGGTTCACCCCTCTCGTAGCGCTGATACCAAACTTTCCCCTCCCTTTTAACCCAAACTTCAAGCCACTCTGAAAGCGCGTTCACAACGCTAACGCCGACTCCGTGCAGCCCTCCGGAAACGCGGTAAGCGCCAGTGTGAAACTTGCCGCCAGCATGGAGCATGGTCATGACGACTTCAACTGCTGGCTTACCTTCTTCTGGGTGGATATCAACTGGGATGCCACGACCATCGTCTGCAATAGATGCGGAACCGTCTTTGTGAATTGTGACCTCAATGCGCTTACAGTAACCAGCCAATGCTTCATCAACGCTGTTGTCAATGACCTCTTCCAGCAAATGGTGCAAGCCTCGGGTGCTGGTGTCACCGATATACATGGCGGGTCTCTTACGGACACCTTCCAATCCCTTCAGGACCGCGATGTGCTCTGCTTGGTAGTCTGAAGTAGTCGGTGTCTCGACAGTAGCGGTCATTTCCTCTTTGAGCATAAACCCTACCCTCCTTTGACCTCACGATTCGAGCAACCAAAGGAACCAAGCCAAACAAAAAGGGCATGGCGGAGCCATGCCCCTCTCGTCCAGTTTTTAATCATGACGCAGACATTAGGGGAAGTCATTGCTTTCTGGAGGACCGAGGACGCTGTGCTCGAGTTCGACGACGAGGCTTTTCTTCTGGTTCGCCAACATGTGGCAATGTTTCTGCACTCTCGGGCAGCAAAACCTCCACGCTTCCAGGTCTCAAGAAACCTGTTCCTGCCGGGATCAGCCTTCCGATGATGACATTTTCCTTCAGCCCTATCAAGTAATCAGCCTTCCCGCGAATTGCAGCATCGGTCAAAGCCTGAGTTGTCCTTTGGAATGAGGCTGCACTCAGCCAACTGTCGGTGCTCTCGGCAGCCCTCATGATTCCCATCAAGACCCACTCGGCTGTTGCAGGTTTGCCACCCTGAGCCATGACTCGCTTGTTCTCAAACTCGAAGACTGCTCGGTCAACGATTTGACCTGGGAGGAAGTCAGTGTCTCCGGGATCGATAATCCTTCGCTTCCTCAGCATTTGCCTGATGATGATTTCGATGTGCTTGTCGTGGATGTCGAGACCGTGGGAGCGGTAGACGGTCTGAATTTCGCGCAGCAAGTAATCCTGAACTGCTCTGACCCCTTTGAGAGCGAGCAAGGTGTATGGGTTAATAGCCCCTTCGGTCAATGGGTCACCGACTTTCACTTTGCTGCCGACCTTGACCTTGAAATCGGCGTTGAAGGGGACCACATAACCCTTGCGGATGACGATTTCCTTGACTCCGGCTGCCCTCAGTTGCTCGATAACAACTTCGGTGAGGGTCGTTCCCTTGGGCACGAGAACAGTGTCCCCGACTTTGACATCCTGAGCGATAACTTCGTCCATGTTCTTTTCCCAGTCGGATTCTGGAACGATGGAATCAACATAGACTCGCCAGATGCCTTTCTTGGAAATCTCTACGACCGTCCCGTCGTATTCAGCGACTATAGCCTGCCCAAGGGGTTTGCGGGCATCGAACAACTCTTCAACCCTGAGCAATCCTTTTCGGCGCGGAACATGGAGGCGGGTCCACCATTTCATCCTTTGCTCTTTCTGCTCTTCCTCAGCGCCTCTGGATGCTTTTTTGATTTCGTCCATCATGTCTTTGAGTGTCATTTCTGCTGCCTGAGCGCGTGCGTGTCGGATGATTTCCCGGAGTGCCCGTTCGCGGTGACCTTTGAACTGCCTGATTTCGACGAGGCTCTGTCCGATGACGGTGTGGAAGGTTCGCAGGGTGAACTGGGTTCCTGGTTCACCGATGGATTGAGCGGCAATTATGCCGACTGCTTCTCCCAGTTCTACCAGTCTGCCGTTGGACAAGTCCATTCCGTAGCACATGGCGCAAATTCCGTGGGGCAACTCGCAAGTGAGCGGGGAGCGGACCTTGACTTTGGGGACTCCAGCCGCTTCTATCTCTTTAGCTTTTTCGCGGGTGATCATCTCTCCAGCCTTGACAATTGGTTTCTTTGTTTTGGGGTGGATGACATCTTCTGCTGCTATTCGTCCGAAGATGCGGTCTGCGAGGGAGAGGATGACGACGCCTTGTTCGTCATAGATGGGGGTGATTTCGAAGCCTTCGGTGGTGCCGCAGTCAATGGCTTTGATGACTACATCTTGGGCGACATCGACGAGCCTGCGGGTTAGGTAACCGGCGTCGGATGTTCTGAGGGCGGTGTCGGCAAGGGTTCGGCGGGCGGAGAAGGTGCAGACGAAGTATTCTAATAGACTCAAACCGTCGCGGAGGTTGTTTTTGACGGGCAGGTCGCTGATAATTGTTCCGACGGCGGTTGTCATGAGACCGCGCAATCCTGCTAACTGGACGATTTGTTCTTTTCTTCCGCGTGCGCCGCTTTCAGCCATCATGTAGATTGGGTTGTGGGTTCCGATGTTGGTCATGACTTGCTCCGTCACTTTGTCCACGACATCCATCCAAGTTCGGTAAATTTGCTCCTCCCGCTCGAAGGGGCTGAGCAACCCTTGCTCGTAGGCTTCTTCAATCTCCTGGACTTTCCTTTCAGCCTCTTGGATCAAGCGGTCTCGTTCTGTTTGAACTCTCAAATCAGCGATGGAGAGTGTAATGCCTGACAGGGTAGCGATGTGGAAGCCCAAATCTTTCACATCGTCAAGGAACTGAACCAACCGGATGTTGCCGTAGCGCTCATAGAGTTGGATGACGATATCGCGGAGTTTGCTTTTCGTCACGGGCTCGTTGACGAAGGGGAAATCTGGAGGCAGTAGGGTGTTGAACAAGATTCGCCCCGGGGTGGTTAGCATCCATCCACATTCGCTCTTTTCATCCCGAACCAATATGTCTGTTTGCCAGTGAATTTGCTTGAGTTCGAGCAACTTCAACGGAGTTTCACGGTTAGCGAAAGCGCGACCGAGTGGTGCGAGGTATTGGAGCAGGTGTTGCCAAACAGGGGCTTCCTTCCCGCTGACCGTGACCGTGTCGCTCAGGCTAACCCAACCCTTTCGCGCGTAAATCAGAAGTTCAATCGGTGACACGAAGGAAGTCTTTCCTTCTTCCCTCGTCACCTTCTTCTCCTCAGGCAGTTCTTGCCAAAGTGTCAGGTAGTAGCAACCCAAAGCGATGTCATAGCCAGGTGCCATTAAGGGCTGTCCATTTGCAGGGGAGAAGATGTTGTTGGACGACATCATCAGCAAACGCGCTTCCGCTTGAGCAGTGACCGACAGGGGCACATGGACAGCCATCTGGTCACCGTCAAAGTCGGCGTTGTAAGGAGGGCAGACAAGAGGGTGGATTTGAATGGCTTTACCGTCAACAAGGACGGGCTCAAATGCCTGAATGCCCAATCGGTGAAGGGTCGGAGCTCGGTTAAGCAAAACCGGATGGTCTTTGACCACATTCTCCAAAGCTTCATGGACAAGTGGATTGTCTTCTTCCTCGAGCAACCGCCTCGCACTCTTGAGCGTGAAAACACCTGTCTGGTCGGAGTGTTTCTCAAGCCAATGCATCAAGAACGGTCGGAACAACTCCTTAGCCATCACTCTCGGCAAGCCGCACTGGTAGAGTTTCAATTGAGGACCTACGACGATGACGGAGCGACCGGAGTAGTCGACCCTCTTTCCAAGCAAGTTTCTTCGGAACCGTCCTTCCTTGCCACGGAGCATATCCGAAAGTGACTTCAAAGGACGCCCGTTCGTCCCCAAGACGGGATGAGGTTTACGGGAGTTATCAAGCAAGGCGTCAACGGCTTCTTGCAAGAGGCGCTTTTCGTGGTTGATAATGCTCTCTGGGGCGCGGATTTCGCGCATTTTCTTAAGCCTGTTGTTCCGGTTGATAACTCGGCGGTAAAGGTCGTTAAGGTCACTCGTTGCGAACCGACCACCATCCAATTGCACCATCGGTCGCAATTCTGGTGGCAGGACAGGAAGGACCTCCAAGATCATCCATTCAGGTCGGTTGCGAGACTTCCTAAAGGCTTCAACAATTTCCAGCCGCTTGATCGCTCTCGCCCGCTTCGCTCCGGTCGTCTCCTGTATTGTCCGCCTCAATTCACGGGAGAGACGCTCCAAATCCAATTCCTCAAGCAATTCCCTAATCGCCTCTGCACCGGTTCCAACCTTGAAAAGGTGGTCGTAGGACTTGCCAAGTTTTCGCTGAGCCGTTTCCATAAGCCTGCGGAGCGAAAGGAGTTCTTCGGGGGTCAAGGCTTGTTTCGGTTGCAAGGACTGAAGTATCTCTAATGCCTTGTCAAGTTCTTGCTTTTGCTCCTCGGCTTGTTGGACGATGGTCTGGATGTCCTTTTCGATCTGGCGGATAAGGTCTTCAGCCTCGTCCACAGGGATGAGGTTTCTCTCTGCCCGTTCCTTGATACTCTCTTGCTCCCGCCTCAACCTGTTGACATGATCCCTCACGCTGGCTTCGATCTCTTCTTTCTCCAGTTCAACAGCCTTTTGCAAGTTGTCCCTTTCCTGCCTAATTGCCCTCGGGTCCACTTGGGTGACGATGTAGGTCGTCAGGTAAATGACGCGCTCAACGAGTTTGGGGGAAAGGTCAAGAAGGAGGGCGATGATAGACGGAGTGTTGCGGAAGAACCAGATGTGAGCAACGGGCGAAGCCAACTCAATATGACCCATGCGCCTTCGTCTGACCCTCGAAGAAGTTACCTCTACCCCACACCGTTCGCACACCATTCCTGCAAACTTTCGTTTCTTGTATCGCCCGCATGCGCATTCGTAATCCTTTGTCGGACCGAAAATCCTTTCGTCAAAAAGCCCGTCCTTTTCGGGTCGGAAGTTCCTGTAGTTGATAGTCTCAGGGCGCTTTACCTCCCCGTGCGACCAAGAACGAATGTCCTGAGGAGACGCAAGTCCAATCCTCACGACATCGAAGTAGATCGTTGACCTTGAACGCTTTGTCTCCAAGTCCTTTCACCTCCAAAGACTAACCCACAAGGGCATTGGGGGTGCCAAGTTTTTGCCCCCAATGCCCGACTTATCGTCATTGTTGGGAAGTCAATTCCTCTTCGTCCTTTAGTTCCACAACGGTGCCGTCACGGGTCTCGACCGTAACCTGAAGGCAAAGGCTTTGCAGTTCTTTGATGAGGATCTTGAAGGACTCTGGAACGCCTGCTTCTAAGATGTTTCGACCGCGAGCGATTTCCTCAAAGGTTTGGACGCGACCGTAGACATCATCGGATTTGACGGTGAGCATTTCCTGCAAGTTGTAGGCGGCACCGTAGGCTTCAAGCGCCCAGACTTCCATCTCGCCCAGTCTCTGACCCCCGAACTGTGCTTTCCCGCCCAAAGGTTGCTGAGTCACGAGGGAGTAAGGACCAACTGCCCTTGCGTGAACTTTGTCTTCAACGAGGTGGATGAGTTTCATGATGAACATCCAACCAACCGTAACAGGTTGATCAAAGGGCTCCCCAGTTCGACCATCATAGAGTATGGACTTGCCAGTTTCCGGGTCAAATCCGACACGCCGTCTTGCCCTTTCCATCAGGGCTTCCTTGACAGAAGACTTGTCAGCGTTAGCGGGCAAGTTCAGCGATGCCAACAGGTTTTCTTTCTCATCGGCAGGTCGTGAAAGGATCAGTTCCGCCAACTCGGATGCGTAACCTTCTGCCGGTTCACCCCATTGAGGCTTGCGGAACTTAAGTTTCCACTCCGTTGTTGCCATGTTGTAAAGTTGCTCCTTGTGGAGTTCATTGACAGCCTCCCTAAATCCTTCAACCAAATCGCTCTCTTTCACCAAGCCAAGGAAAGGCGGGACTTCAAAGGCTGTCCCGTAGAAGCGGGCGAGCCAACCCAAATGGGTTTCGAGCAACTGTCCGATGTTCATGCGTGAGGGGACTCCTAAGGGGCTCAAGACGATGTCTACAGGGGTTCCATCTGGCAGGTAAGGCATGTCCGCTTCAGGCAAAATCTTGGCGATAACACCTTTGTTGCCGTGGCGACCAGCCAACTTGTCACCGACACTGATCTTTCTTCTCTGTGCGACATAAACTCTGACCATCATGTTGACTCCCGTTTTCAACTCGTCTCCCGGCAACTGCTCCAACTTACCTCCGCAGCGGCTGTGTTCCATCCTTTCGAGTTTCTTCCAGTGACGAATGATTTCACCGCATTTGCGGCAACGATACTTGTATCGCGATAGGACAACGGTTCCGATGACCGTGCCCCATTCTCCCGGCGGAACTCTCAAGGAGGCGTCTTTCATGTCTTCAGCTTTTTTGCCGAAGATAGCGACCATCAATCTATCTTCGGGGGAGAGTTCCGAGGCAGCCTTAGGAACCGCTTTTCCTACCAGAATGTCGTCGGCTTTCACTTCAGCGCCGACTATGACGATGCCGTTTTCGTCAAGGAACTTGAGTCTTTCTTCGGCGACATTGGGGACATCGCGGGTGATTTCTTCAGGACCGAGTTTGGTGTCACGGGCGGTGGTTTCGTAGCTTTCGATGTGGATGCTGGAGAGGATGTCTTCTTTGACGAGTTTGTCGCTGATGACGATGGCGTCTTCGTAGTTGTAGCCTTCCCAGACCATGAATGCGACTAAGAGGTTGCGTCCCAATGCTAAGATGCCGTCTTTGGTGGCGGGACCGTCGGCGAGGACATCACCTTTTTTGACTTTTTGACCTTTGGAGACGAGTGGGCGTTGGTGCCAGCAGGTTCCTTGGTTGGACCTGCGGAAGGTTCTGAGGTCGTAGACTTTTTTGTCACCTGAGCGGGTTTGGATTTCGATGCGGGATGCGTCGACATATTCGACTATTCCGTCTTCGTCGGCGATGATGAGTGCATCTGAGTCGCGCGCTACTTTGGATTCTAGTCCGGTTCTGACGAGTGGTGCTTCTGGGTGGATGAGGGGGACAGCTTGTCGTTGCATGTTTGAGCCCATGAGTGCTCGGTTGGCGTCGTTGTGTTCGAGGAATGGGATGAGGTTGGTGGCTACGGAGAAGCATTGACGGGGTGAGGCGTCGATGTAGTGGACTTTTAAGCGATGGACCCAGAGGTATCCTGGTTCGCCGGTTTCGGGTTTGGGGCCGCGGACGATTAGGCGTTCGGGGATAATCCTTCCGGATTCGTCAACTGGGGTGTCAGCGGGAGCGATGTAGAATCGTTCGTCTTCGTCAGGTGTTAGCCAGTGGATTTCACCAGTGACAACTCCATCCTTGACAACCCTGTAGGGGGTTCTTATGAATCCGAATTCGTCGACTTTGGCGTAGGCTGCGAGGGTGGAGATGAGCCCGATGTTTGGACCTTCAGGGGTCTGGATTGGGCAGATGCGCCCGTAGTGGCTTGGGTGGACATCTCTGAGTTGGAGCATGCCTTTAGCGCTTTCTCTGGAGATTCCGCCTGGACCTAAGGCGGTCATGCGGCGTTTGTGTTCGAGTTCGTCTAAGGGGTTGTGTTGGCTCATGAATTGGGAGAGTTGACCTGTGGTGAAGAAGGAACGGATGGCTGCTTGCAAGGGTTTGATGGAGAGGAGTTGTTGGGGCGATAGTTGCTCTTTGGGGATTGTAGCCATTCTTTCTTTCAACGCTCTTTCCATTCTGAGGAGGGCAGCCCTGAGTTGGGATTGGAGTAACTCTCCGACACTTCTGAGTCGCTTGTTTTTGAGGTGGTCGACATCGTCTTGGAGTAGGCTGAGCCAATCTGGATTTTTGAGGATTGTGGGGATGGGAACTTCTTCGCCGTTGGAGGTTGACCTGAATAGACCCCAGAAGGGTTGCCCCATTTTTTCGTCCAAGCTTTCGACTTTCTCTCTGAACAGGATGATCGCTCTCAGGACACCCACTAAGTCTTCCAAAGTCAAGGTGACGATGTCGTTGCTTGGTTCGACTCCGAGCCATTCAGAGAACTTGAGTTTTCGGTTCAAGAGGTGACGCCCGACGCGTCCCAAGTCGTATCTGCGGGGGTCGAGGAAAAGACTGTAGATCAATTCTCTGGCGGATTCGAAAGTTGCTGGTTCGGAGGGTCGGAGGACCCTATGAACCATCAGGAGTGCTGTCCGCTCGTCTGGAGCGGGGTCGACTTCCAAGGTGTCACTTATGTAGGGGTCGCAGCGGTAGAGGGTGACTTCTGTCAGTCCAGACTCCAAAAGTCGGTTAATGCGTTCGGTGACATCAGGAGTTACTCTCGCTGGAGCCCTAACTACCGGTCGCTTTGTCCTCGGGTCAACAAGGTCGTCAAGTAGCCAGAACCTTTGGTCATCCAGTTCATCGGGTGACATTTGAATGGGTTGGGTAAATGTCTGAGGGACGCTGAACAGCCTCACTATGTCCTCAGTTGTGCCGCACGGCAGCAATTCCTCGTAGACAGCAACCTTATCGACGGCAGCTTTTTGTAGTCTCTCCCAAAGTTCTGTCGTGATGATTGTGTTTGCATGCGCCAAGAGTTCGCCAGTTTCTTGGTCAATGAGTGGTTCCGCTAACCTCTTACCAATCAACTTTCGGTTGGACTTAACCAGCCTGTTTACGGCGGGAGGTATCCCTCTTGTTTCCTTCAAAGCACTGAAAGCTTTCAGCAACATAGTTGCCGGCATGGCTTTTGAACCGCCTATCCGAACCCTAATGCTGACCCGCTCCTTTGCCTTTTCTTCCTGTTTCGTTTCGACAACGGTCTCAAATTCAACCCAGTTTCCGTTTCGGGCGACAATCTGGGCTAAGAAAAGTTCTCGTCCCGTTAGTTCGTGCAGGCGGGAGGAGAAGTAGACACCCGAGGAACGGTTCAATTGTGAAACGACAACTCGCTCGGTGCCGTTAACAACGAAAGTCCCTTGAGGCGTCATTAGAGGGAGTTCGCCCAAGTAAACATCGGTCCATTCTTTGACTTCTCCCGCCTCTTTGTCTATCAACCTGACTTTCGCCCGCAGAGATGCTTCATAGGTGAGACCTCTCTCCTTGCATGCATCGGGAGAGAAGTATTTGTGCTGATGACACGCTCCTTGCCGGCATTGTGGACAGTTAGGGTGAGGTTGAGGGATTTCGAGTTCGTAGTCAAGGAATTCAAGCACCAAGGTTCCGGTATAGTCTTCGATGGGCGAGAAAGCCCTCAACAGTTCCCTCAATCCCTCTTTCAAGAACCATTCGTATGACTGGCGTTGAACCTCAAGGAAATGAGGCGGTTCTACGGGCGGGAGGACCTTTTGGATACGGGCTAACTTCTCCTGCAGTTTACGGACGAAGTTACTTTGAGGTGCCTGGTGGCGCACCATCGTTGTCATCATACCTCAATGCGCCTCCTTGTTTTTGAAATGGGAGGTCAAACGCGAGCAAGTTTCTTCGCCTCCCGAAAACTATACGACAAATTGCCTCCCACTGAGTTTCACTCAATCTCCACCGTAGCCCCAACTGCCTCCAACTTCTCTTTGATTTTCTGAGCCTCTTCTTTGCTGACGCCCTCCCTAACCACGGAAGGTGCACTTTCGACCAAGTCCTTAGCCTCCTTCAAACCCAGCCCAGGCACCACTTCTCGGATGGCTTTGATGACTTGGAGCTTTTGATCTCCAACAGCCTTCAGGATGACCTTGAATTCCGTCTTTTCTTCAACCGCTGCAGCAGCCTCAGCGGGAGGGGCTGCAGTGGGTGCTGCTGCGGCAGCGACGGGCACTGCCGCCGTGACACCAAACTCCTCCTTGAACAAGTCAACCAACTGCTTGAGTTCAAGGAGCGTCAAACCTTTCAACGCTTCGAACAACTCTTGAACCTTAGTTGACGCTGCCATTTGAGACCCTCCTTGTCCCTCAGTGATTTCGCCTTGTTTTTCTATGACGGCTTCAAGGATTGCCGTAAATTCCCAAAGAACGGCGTTAACCAGTCCCACAAAGTTGTAGAGTGGAGCGAGGATGTAACCAACCGCCTCAGCCAACAGTTCTTCCTTTGACGGAAGGGTAGCAATAGTTTCAAGTTGCTGTGCTTCGTAAAGCCTTCCCTCGATAATGCCCCAAAGCAAGGAAAGAACCTCATAGTCCTTGCGCAAATTGTGAACGAGTTTGGGAGCCAAAACAGGATCGTCGTAACCGAAAACAACCGCCAAAGGACCGCGAAGCCTTTGGACAAGTTCGCCGTCGTAACCGAGTTGCTGCAGTGCCCGCGCAAAAAGCGTGTTTTTGATGACCTTCAGTTCCGCCCCCTCTTTTTTGAGGCGCCGGCGGAGTTCTGTCATTTGTTGAGCGTCAAGTCCCATGTAAGTGGTCACCACGAAACCTTTTGACTTACGAATTTTCTCGACGAACTCATTCACCATTTGGATTTTCTCAGGTCTCGGCATCTTCCTCGTCCTCCTATCAACGCACCAACTGCAACGCTTTTTGAACATCTACCTTTACCCCTGGACCCATGGTTGGCGAAAATGTGATGCTTTTGATGTATTGACCTCGCTGGGTGGCGGGGCGTGCTTTCAAAATGGCGTCAAGTAACGCTTTGAAGTTCTCCAAGAGATGCTCTTTAGGGAAGGAAACCTTTCCAATGACTGCATGCACAACGCCTTGCGGGTCAGTGCGAAAGTCTAATCTCCCCGACTTTATTTGCCTGACAACCTCTCCAACTTCGTTGGTTACTGTCCCGCTGCGCGGGCTCGGCATTAGTGGTCCCAATTTGCGACCAAGCCTTGACAGCGAGCGCATCATATCGGGAGTGGCAATAAGGTAGTCGAACTCCTTCCAACCCTTTTCAATGCGATCGATCAAGTCCTCAGCCCCGACATAATCTGCACCCGCTTCTTCCGCTTCTCGTGCTTTCTCTCCTTTCGCTACAACTGCAACCACAGGTTGCCTTCCGGTTCCGTAAGGCAATAAAACTGTTCCTCTCACCCTTTGGTCGCTTTTCCTCGGGTCTACCCCTAAGACGATAGCCACATCGACGCTCTCGTCAAATTTGGCTGTAGCTAATTTTTTGACCAGATCAAGCGCTTCAGGCACGCTGTATAGTTGCTGCTTGTCGTAGAGTTCCAGCAACTGGCGGTAACGCTTTCCTCTTTTCGCCATGCTTCTCCCTCCAAACTTTGACATTGTTAGGAGCAGAAAAGTGGCTGCTCAGATGGAACCTTTCCGACCTTCTTCAAGGGACAATTTCAATGCCCATATTCCGGGCAGTGCCTTCCACTATCCTCATTGCTGCCTCAAGGTCGTCGGTGTTGAGGTCCGGCATCTTGTATTGCGCTATTTCACGAATTTGCTCCCTTGTGACCTTGCCAACTTTGATCTTGTTAGGAGCTGGTGAGCCTTTTTCTATCCCCGCTGCTTTTTTCAGGAGTTCAGAGACAGGCGGTCGCCTCAGGACAAAAGTGAAAGACCTGTCAGAATAGATAGTGACATCCACGGGCACGATGGTGCCGATCATGTCTTTTGTCGCCTCGTTGTAGGCTTTGATGAACTCCATTAGGTTGATGCCGTAAGGTGCCAGAGTCGGACCGACCGGTGGTCCTGCCGCTGCCTTTCCAGCTGGCAAATTCAATCTCACCGTTGCCACTACTTTTTTCGCCACAAGACAACCCTCCTACTTTGTAGCCGAAGGGATTATTTTAGCGAATGAAACCGGTAAAGGCAAGACCTAAACCCTCTCCACTTGGGAGAAATCGACCTCAACGGGCGTTTCTCTGCCCAAAAGGTTGACCATGACGATTAAGGTTTGACGCTGGGAGTTGACTTCCTCTATGCGACCTATGGTGTCAACAAAGGGACCAGACTTGATTCTGACCATTTCGCCCTTGTGCCAAATAGGACGCGGGCGTGGCATCTCTTCGCCTATCATCCTTAAGATGCTGTCAACTTCATGGTCCCTCAAAGGCTGGATGAGTGGGACACCGCTTTTGTCCGTCTTGCCTTCTTGAACGCCGACAAATCCCGTAACGCCCGGCGTCCGCCTAACCAAATGCCAAGTTTCTTCGTCCAAAACCATTTCAACCAAGATGTAGCCAGGGAAAACTCTCCTCTCCACCGGTCCTCCCCGGCGGCTTTGAACATCCCTTTCCTTCGGGATGACGATACGACCAATCTTTTCCTCCAGTCCCAATGCCTTTGCGCGCCTTTCCAAAAGTTGCTTAACTTTCTCTTCCTGTCCAGTCATGACATGGACAGCATACCATCGTTTTCGCGTTGTTGGTTGCTGGAGTTGGGTCATAGGTGGTGCCTCCTACCGCTGAAAGAGTGCGAAAATTCTCGCAAACACAAAATCCAGCACTGCCAAATAGGCGGCGGCTGCCAGAATTACAAACAAAACCGCCATGCTGTAACTGATCACTTCTTGTTTCGTTGGGCGCTGAGTGAGTTTCAGTTCAGACCAACACTCCTTCAAAAACTGTCGGACGCGTGCGATCAAATTGCCCTCGCCTTTCAATACAAGGCGGCGACGGACAGATGTTTCTGGCAAAGTCGATTTCATGCGCAGCAATTGTCTCACCCTCTTCAACGAGGCAATAGTAAAGCCCTATAGGGCTTCTCTGCACCCATCCCTTCGCCGGAACAATCTATGTTCTCTCATGAGCGGCGTCGTCAATTATAACTCACTCTGCCTGCAAAATCAACTACCTTCATAGCAATGCCGAACTGCAACAAGGTGCGACGAAAATGATAGCAACATCGCTTGCGGTTGTAAACGGTGGCAGGGAGCGTTTCAAAAACTTTTCACGAAGAACCCTGACAGTGCGGCGAAAGGGTTGCAAACTTTTGGGAGCGAGGAGTTCGCATTGACCGTTTACTACAACCCAAAAATCGCTCGCAGGTGAGTGGACTATGGCAAGGACGCTGAGCAACAGACTTTTCTGGTTATGGTCGGTTGGTTCGCTTGTCGTTTATGTAGGTGCTATTTTGCTCGTTGCCCTTGCGTGCGTTATCTACGCTGGGGTCGGGAACATAACCGCAGCCATCTTGTCCGAAGAACTTCGCTTCTCCACGAAGTTGTCGGTTTTGACCGCCACAGTGAGCACCATCTTGAGCCTAATTGTCGGCATCCCTGCAGCGTATGTCCTCGCGCGATATCGTGGTCGGCTCAAAACCCTCGTGGACACCCTCCTTGACCTTCCGATAGTCATGCCTCCTGTAGCGTTGGGTGTTGCCCTTCTCGTTTTCTTCACCCAGTTCCCTTCACAGAAGGGTTCGGTTGAGGAATGGCTACGGGCGTTAGGGAGACCTGTTGTTTTTGAAGTCCCCGCCATCGTCGTCGCTCAATTTGCCGTAGTTTCCGGCTATGCCTTGCGAATCTTGAAGGCAGCATTTGAAAGCCAAGACCCGCGTTTGCGGGATGTAGCCAGAACCCTCGGCTTGTCCCAGTGGAAAATCTTTTTCTGGATTGAGTTGCCTCAGTCAACGACAAGTTTGTTGGCGGCAACGGTTTTGCTTTGGGCGCGGGCGATGGGTGAGTTTGGAGCGACAGTCGTGTTGGCGGGAGCAACTCCGGGCAAAACGGATGTCTTGCCAACTTCAATCTACCTCGCTCTCAACCGAGCCGAAATTGACAAAGCCTTAGCAGCATCAGTGGTCTTAATCCTTGTGGCTGTCACCGCTCTGTTCCTGTTCCGCAAACTTGTCCAACGAGCCGTTTGAGCGAATTTTGCTGTCCATGAAAGTGGGTGAGAATGGTGGGGTTGACCGAGTTGCTTTTTGTCAAAGTGACAGGTAACAGCGTGATTTTGCAAGGTCTGTTGGGCGGGATCGTCATAACCTTGATGAACACCTTCGGCGCTCTGGTGGTTCTTGTCTGGCGCAAACCGTCGGAGCGCTTTTTGGATGCTTCTCTCGGTTTCGCTGCTGGAGTGATGCTGACCGCAAGTTTCACAAGCCTCATTTTGCCAGGAATTGAGCGCGGCGGGTTCATCCCGACTTTCGTTGGGGTAATTCTCGGCGCCCTCGCTCTTGACATCGCTGACCACTTAATTCCGCACTCCCACGCAGTTTTGGGATACGAGGGACTGGCTCAAACTCGCCTCAGGGCTGTTTGGCTTTTCATCATCGCTATCACCATCCACAACATGCCTGAAGGACTTGCTGTCGGAGTAGGGTTTGGTTCAGGAGACTTGCCCAACGCTTTGAAGTTGATGCTTGCCATCGGCATACAGAACATCCCTGAAGGTTTGGCAGTCTCCGTTTCCGCTTTGAGTGCTGGCTTGGGCGCTCACTTTTACGCTTGCTTTGTGGGCATAAGGGCTGGTCTCGTTGAAATTCCGCTGGCACTTTTCGGTGCGTGGGCTGTCCACATAGCCCAACCGATTTTGCCTTACGCTATGGGTTTCGCTGCCGGCGCCATGCTTTATGTCATCAGCGACGAGATTGTCCCAGAAACTCACCGAAAGGGGCACGAACGATGGGCGACCTTTGGCACAATTTTAGGCGTGATGGTGATGCTCTACCTTGATGTCGCACTCGGTTGACGGGGCAAAAAATCGGCAAGGGAGAGGTGAAACGGAATGGGAGCGTGGGCAGAGCAGATGTTAGAACAGTTGTCGCCACAGGAGTTGGTTGGGCAATTGGTGCTTTCGGGAGTTGGCGAAAGGCGGGACGAGATTCTCAGGCTCGCAGAAGAAGGGAAAGTCGGCGCTTTGATTTTCTACGGCAAGGACATGCCTAATCCGCAAAGCGCTGCCCAACTCGCAAACGAGTTCCAGCGCAGGAGCAAAGTTCCGCTGTTGATTGCTGCCGATTTTGAAGCGGGCACTGGGTTCATCATGCCAGGCGGGACAAAACTGCCTTCCAACATGGCAATCGGAGCAACAGGTTCGGCGGAACTGGCGCAAAAATGCGGTGAAGTCACGGCAAAGGAAGCAAAGGCGGTCGGCGTCAACTGGATTTTTGCCCCTGTCGTTGATGTCAACATCAACCCGGAAAACCCAATCATCAACATCCGAAGTTTCGGCAGTGACCCAGATGAAGTTGCGAGGCTCGCGGTCGCTTGGATTGGCGGTTGTCAAAGCAACAGTTGTCTCGCCACCGCCAAGCACTTTCCGGGGCACGGGGACACGAGTGAGGACTCCCACCGCGTCATGCCAGTAGTTCCGCACGACTTGGAAAGGATGTGGCGGGTGGAACTCAAACCTTTTCAAGCAGCCATCAATGCTGGGGTCGCGTCCATAATGACAGCCCACATTCACTTCCCCGCCATTGACCCCACTCCCGGATTGCCAGCGACTTTGTCCCGAAAAATCTTGACAGACTTGCTGCGCAATCAGATGGGTTTCAGAGGGCTTATCGTCACCGATGCGATGGCAATGCACGCCATCAAACATAACTTCCCGATGGACGAAGCAGTAGTTATGGCTGTCAACGCCGGTGCCGATGTGATTATTGCCGACGATGCACCATCAACTTACGAAGCACTGTGGCGAGCCCTTCAGGATGGGAAACTGTCAATGGAACGGGTTCGCGAGGCTGCGAAGCGAATTCTGGAAGCAAAGGAATGGTGCGGGCTAAACCAGCAAAAGTTCGTGGATGAGAACAAGGTCGCAAAAATCGTTGGCTGCCCCGAACACCAAGAAGTTGCCCGTTCAGTCGCTGAAAACTCCATCACGATTCTGAAGGACGAAGGAATCTTGCCACTGAGACCCGAAGTTAAAGTGTTTGCAGCAGTTGCGGAGAGCGTTCGCTGGACTGGTGAAAAGCCTTCGGATGAATTGGCGACACTTCTCCGAGAAACCTTTCCCAACGCCATCGTTCATCTCGTCTCCCGTGAACCAACCCCCGACGAAATTTCTGCAATCGCCCAAAAGTTGAACGAAGCGCAATGTGAAGTGGCTCTGATTTGCTTTTTCCCGAGAGCGGAAGCCTACCGACCGGAAAGTGCCCAAGCGGGCGGCGGCATGTTGGCATTGGCGGAAAGATTGGCAAGCAAGTTGCCGCTGGTTGTCGCTTCCTTTGGGAGTCCATACCCGCTCGCTAAGTTTCCATTCGCAAAAGTGCTTCTTTGCGCTTATAGTGATTGTCCTGCATCCCTTTCAGCGGGCGTGAGGGTTTTGGCAGGTAAACTTGAGGCAAAAGGTAGGTTGCCCGTGATTTTGACGGAGTGAGGAGGTGGTCGGCATGACGGTAAGGAGCGAATGGGCACCATTGCGACTTTTTGACCCTTTGGATGGAGTGACGATTGCTGAACCGCCTGACATCGGGCGAGGCAACTGGGCGGGGGCAGCGAATGTTTGGCTTGACGAGACGGGAGATTTCTGGCTTGTCTACCGGCTGCGAAAACCTCACCCACATCGCGGCTATTTGCTCCGAATTGCCAGAAGCGCTGACGGGTTGAACTTCACAACTGTTTGGGAGGTGACGAAAGAGCAGTTGGGAACGGAAAGCATGGAGCGTTGCGCTTTGGTGAGGCTTGACAAAAATCTCTGGCGACTTTTCGTCAGTTTCGTTGACCCTGCTGACCGCCGCTGGCGGGTTGACGCTTTGGATGCTCCATCCCCAACCCAGTTTGACCCACAAAAACGCAAAGCCGCTTTAACTGCAGCGGATGCAAGCGTTGAGGGCGTTAAAGACCCAATAGTCTATCGCTTGGCTGGGCTTTGGTTCATGTTCGTGAGTTTTTCGCCGACGCCACCTAATGCCACCGAGGAGTTGAGACAAAAATTGCACGCGACGGGAGATGTTTTTGCCACTGGGTTGTCAAGGAGCGCAACTGGCTTGGCAGTGAGCGAGGATGCAGAAAGGTGGGAATGGCAAGGCGAAGTTTTCGGCAACCGACCGGGCGAATGGGACGGATATGCGGGGAGAATCACCAGCATCGTGTTTCACTCGCCTGTCTTCGTTGCGTTTTACGACGGCAGTAGGACTGTTGAGGAAAACTACGAGGAGAAAACTGGCATCGCTTTCAGTTTTGATTTGCGCCACTGGGAGCGGGTGAGCAGAAAGCAACCGGCTCTAACTTCGCCGTATGGAACGGGGGCGTTGAGATACATGTCGGTTGTCCCTGTCGGTTCTGAGTGGTTTTGCTACTACGAGTTTTGTCGACCTGACGGAAGCCACGAATTGAGGCTGAGCAGGGTAAAAGTTCGCTGACATTCGCATCGGGAGATGTGCGCCACCCGTGCCCAACAGAAAAACAAGGTGCGTGGGACGGCGAAAAGTTTTTCTCAGAAGCGCAGGCTGAAGGTCAACACGATGCCGTTAGTTTCTTTTGCGCTGCCAGTGTGGTAGCGAAGTTGCAATTCGGAGCGGGGACCGAGATAGTATGCAGCACCTACAGTCCCACCCAAGCGGGTCTTGTAATCGGTTTGACCGCCGATATCAATCTTCGCGTAGACGATGCCGATGCCGGCAATCAAATCCAACCTCGGTGCGTAGTTCTGGCGCTGGTTGAGGAACAGGGCGAAGTGGGAGTATTTGCGACCTGTCCCGGAACCCTCAGTGTAGTCCAAACTCACGATACCCGTTCCTGGGAAATTGCGCTCCAAGCCGATGTAAGCCCAGAAAGTGTCGGTTTCGCTACGGACATTACTTGCCGTTGGCCAAAGAACACCCAACCTCACTGCCCACTTTTGCTGAGGCTCCTCAACTTGCGCCAAAGCCGGCAGAGCCATCGTTGCCAGCAAAACCGCAACGCCAATTAACCTTCGCACCATATTCAACCCCCTCCTTGCTTTTCAGCGGCTGCTAAAGCGCCGCTGTTGATGATTTGCACGGCTTTCTTGAGCCGTCCCACGCACCGTTCCTTGCCTAAGACAGCCATAAGGTGAAAGAGGCTTGGACCTTCCATGCGACCAGTCACGGCAGCGCGGGTCGGGTGAATCACTTCCGCTGCTTTCAGCCCGCGCTCTGCCGCAAACTGGCGCACGGTAGCCTCAACTTGCTCCACGGTGAATTCATCCAACGCTTCCAATCGGTTAGACAACTCTGAAAGCAATTCGGCGACGCCTGCTTTGCTTAGGCGCGCAATTGCCTTTTCGTCGTAACTTTCTGGCTCGCGGTAAAAGAACTCAGCCAACTCCACTGCCTCGCTCAAGGTTCTCATTCGCTCTTGAATGAGTGGCGTCACCTGCAGCAAGTAGCGCCACTCCTCGTCGGTGGGCGGATTATGAACCCAACCTTGTTCGGCAAAGTATGGGACCAACATTTGCGCAAGTTCTTCAACGGGTTTTTGGCGGATGTAGTGCCCGTTCATCCAAAGCAACTTCTCCAAGTCAAAAATTGCGCCCGATGGCTTGACCTCAGAAAGTTCAAACTCGGCTATCAACTCCTCGCGGGTCTTGATCTCTTGTTGGTCTCGCGGATACCAACCGAGGAGCGCCAAAAAGTTAAACATCGCCTCAGGCAAAATTCCCATCTTGCGGTATTCGTTCAGCGAGACGGCGCCGTGGCGTTTGCTCAATTTGCTTCGGTCGGCACCAAGGAGCAAAGGCAAGTGGGCAAATTGAGGTGGTTCGTAACCCAGCGCCATGTAAAGGTGCAATTGCCTCGGCGTGTTGGAGATGTGGTCTTCGCCTCGGATAACATGGGTGATCCCCATCTCGTGGTCGTCAACGACGCAGGCGAAATTGTAGGTTGGGAAACCGTCGCTTTTGATGATGACGAAATCGTCAAGTTCCCTGTTGGCGAACCGAATTTCGCCCCGAATTATGTCGTCGAAAACGACTTCGCCCTCAATAGGCATGGCAAACCGCAGGACATAAGGTCGTCCTTCCCTCATCAACTTCTCCCTTTCCTCTGGCGAAAGGCGACGGCACCGCCGGTCATATTTGGGAGCAATGCCCTTAGCCAACATTTCCTGACGCCGCTGCTCTAACTCTTCAGGCGTGCAGAAGCAGGGGTAAGCCTTTCCCATCTCAAGCAATCGCTTCGCTTCCCTCTGATACAATTCAAGCCGCTGGGACTGGTAGACGATAGGTTCGTCCCAGTCAAGCCCGAGCCATTTCAGCCCCTCAATGATGTCCCGTTCAAACTCAGGCTTGCTTCTTTCCCTATCGGTGTCTTCAATTCGGAGCAGGAACTTGCCACCATGCTTTCGGGCGAAGAGCCAATTGAAAAGCGCTGTCCGAGCCGTCCCGACATGAAGGTAACCGGTTGGAGAAGGGGCAATCCTAACTCGAACTTCGCTCACTTCCGCTTCACCTTCCTCAAAGTCAAAGTCGCTTTCAAATTGTGCCTTGTCTGTCCTTGAAAGGACAGGGCTAACGGTGTCGCAACAACTCGCGGACTTTGCGAGAGTATCGCCCATACTGATAGACAGCAGCGCAAGCGCCTTCAGATGAGACCATGCACGCACCGATCGGGTGCTCCGGGGTGCAGGCTGTCCCGAAAACTTTGCACTCCCAAGGCAAGATGGCACCGCGCAAAACTTCACCGCACTGGCAAACTTTCGGGTCAGCAACCTGTCGGCGGGGCAAATCGAAATGCAACTCGGCGTCAAACTCCGCGAATTCAGGTTTCAACTTGAGGGCACTTTTCTCAATCCATCCCAAACCACGCCACTCAAAAGTCTCCCTCAATTCAAAAACCTGAGCCATCACCTCTTTCGCCTTCGTGTTCCCATCGAGACGAACGGCTCGAGTGTATTGGACATCAACCCTCGGTTCGCCCTCAATCAGTTGCTTGACAAGCATGTAAATTGCTTGCAGCATATCGAGCGGTTCAAACCCGCTGATGACGATTCCCTTGCCGTAATCCTTCGGGATAAATTCCCACGCTTTTGAGCCTATCACCGTCGTCACATGCCCGGGACCGATGAAGCCGTCCAACCGAGTTTCAGGGCTGTCAAGCAAAGCCTTAATTGCCGGCACGACAAGGACATGGTTGCAAAAGACGAAAAAGTTGCGAACGCCCAATCGCTTCGCGTGTAGCAGTGTGACAGCGGTGCTTGGTGCGGTTGTTTCAAACCCGATGGCGAAGAAAACGACTTTCCTGTCAGGGTTTTGATGGGCAAGTTTCAAAGCGTCAAGAGGCGAATAGACCATGCGGACATCGGCGCCATCGGCTTGGGCATCAATCAAGGAACCCTCAGAGCCGGGAACCCTCATCATATCGCCGAAGGTCGCCAAAATCACACCCTCATGCTTGGCAATTGCTATCGCATCGTCAACTTTGCCCATCGGCAGAACGCAAACCGGGCATCCGGGACCGTGAACCAACTCAATGTTCGCCGGCAAAACATCGTGCAGCCCATACCGGTAAATCGTGTGGGTGTGACCGCCACAAATTTCCATGATGCGGAAACGGCGTCCTTCAGCGATGCGCTCTATCTCACGGACAACCCTTTTTGCCAGTTCTGAGTCGCGGAACTCGTCTATGAACCTCATCTCGTTGCCTCCTTAACTCTTTTGGCATTGACTTTGCGACTTGGTTCGGTCAGGGATAGCCCCTCTCGTCGTCGCCCGTCTGAGTCGCCGCAAATTCACCCTCAATGTCTTGCCCAAGTTGCCGCAGTAGCGTCAGAGTTTGCATCGCTTCTTCCTCGTCGACCTTTTGGATTGCGAAGCCGACATGAACGAGCACCCAATCCCCGACCCTGACATCATCGAGCAAAGCCACGCTTATGTTTCTCCTGACGCCGCCTATCTCAACTTTGGCAATTTGGTTCTCCTCATCGACGATTTCCACGACTTTGGCTGGGACAGCGAGGCACATCGGTTTTCACCTCGTTGTTTTATTTTGGCGACAGCAATCGCCCTTCCACTTCCGTCGTTTGGTTGGCAAATTTTGCCGTTTGGACAAATTGGAAGCCATCCCACCTCTCCGACTCAAGCGTGTAACTGATGGAAAGGTTAACGCGCTTTCGCCGAACTGAACCCAAAGCAGGGTCAAACCAAAACACTCCTTCAACTTTCGCCCCGCCCGTCACAACAACCGAAGCGTCCTTCCATTCCCAAGCCAACTTTACCGGGCTTTGCAACTGCACCGAAATCTTGAAGCACTCTCTCCCGTCCACCGCCTCCTTTCCATCCAGCCTGTAGGTTACCGTCAACCGCCTCGGTTCGTTCGGCGGTTTCAACCCAACAGAAATCTGTTGCTGCCACCTGTCGCCTGTTCCGATTTCCGATAGCGGAAAGACGAGGCTTATACCACCGAACAAGTCGAGAAGCCAATCGTCAAGTTGGTTCAGCGATGGCGGGGGAATCGTGATAGGGCGGGCTGGGTAGCCCAAAGGCGTTAATTCCGAAACTGTCCGTTCCAGTTTTTCGGCAGGGATGACCTCACCGTTGATGACGCACCTTGTCACCTGTGACGACCAAACCAAGTTGCCGTTAGGGCGAATTTGCTCAACTTGCTCGCGAACCCAAAGTTCGGTCACTTCAACTTCCGCTCTTTTGTTGACGACTTTTCGGGTCACAACCTTTATGTGCCAGTCCAGAGGAACGCCCTCTCTAACGCCAAAGCGGAGTAGCCATCTTTCCTGTCCCGATGCGACTGCAATGGCGACGAGGGTTGCGAGCGACAAGAGAAATCGCCTTTTCATATCGCCACCTCCCTCGGGCTCCGAAGCCACGAGACGATTAAGCCCAAAATTGCGTTGGCGATTGCCTCAAAACTTCCCACCGTTAAAAGGAGCACAAGGGGCGAAAGACCTCTTTCCGAGAGAGCAAGCGAAAGTGCCAGAAAGGTTTCAGCCACGATTGTGCTTACCCCAGCACAGAACCCTGCAGCGGGGGCGCTTTGCCACAGCCATTGATTTCTCATCCAACTGGCGAAGACACCCGCAAACGCCCTTGACAAAGCGAAAGCCCACCATCCCGCCCCATGCATCCAGCCTTGGAACAACCCCAAAATCAACCCTAACCAAATCGCGCTTCTTCCTGGCTTCCAGAACCCGACGAGCACAACTGTCAGCAGCAAAAGGTCTGGGATGAACCCGAAAGGCAGCCAAATTGGAAGGGCAATGGTCTGGATTGTCAACAGCAGAACTAAACCGACCGAAATGGCTAACCATCGTTTCATTCCGCTTCATCCCTCAGGCACTTCGACTTCCCTCAGGAACTTGGCGTTCTCTTCGGGCAGTGCGACATTGATATACATGCCCGACCCAATTTCAAATCCCGCAGGGGTCGTCAAGCGAGGCAGGATTTTTAGATGCCAATGAAAGTGAGGCTCACCCTGCGAGTAGTGGGGCGCTGTGCTGATGGCGAAATTGTAGTCGGGGTTCCTCAACCCGAAGTAAAGTTTGCGAAGCACCAGCCTCAACATCGCTGCAAAGGCGCTTAGTTGGTCATCGGGAAGTTCACCGAAGGTTGCTTGATGCTGGCGGGGCAAAATGTGAACCTCAAAAGGAACTCTGGCAGCGTAAGGGACGAAGGCGACGAAGTGCCGGTTCTCAGCGACTATTCGTTCTTTGCACTCAAGTTCGTGCTCCAAAATGTCACAAAAAACGCACCGACCCAATGCATCGTAGTGCCTCTCCGCTTCGTAAAGAGTTCTTCGGATTGGAACGGGCACGATGGGAGTTGCGACTATTTGCGAGTGAGGATGGACAAGCGAAGTGCCGGCTCGTTCGCCTTGGTTGCGGAAAATGAGCACAAGTTCGTTCGCTGGATTAGCGTTCAAGGCTTGATAGCGGGCTCGGTAGGCTCGAATGACATCTTCAACTTGCCACTGGGGCAAAAGCGCCAAAGTTTTATCGTGCTCCGGCGATTCTATGATGACTTCGTGGTGACCAATCCCGTCCATGCGGAGGTAAATTCCCAACCTGACCCTTTGCGGGCGACCGTTGGGGACTAATGCCGGAAACTTGTTGGGCACGACCCTGACGCGCCAGCCTGGAGTATTCGGTGGCGTCCCGTCCCTGATCGCAAAAGTTTCAGGGGGCGTCATGTGCTCGTTTCCGGGACAAAACGGGCAATTGGGGTCATGGGGCGGAAGTTGAGGAGGTTCTGAACGACCTTTCAAAAACTCGTGAGGGCGCTTCGCACGCTCCGTGGCGATGATGACCCATTCTTTCGTGGCGTAATCTTGCCTCAATTCGGGCATCGCCAATCACGCTCCTTCCCCGATGAAGTAATCGGCAGCGCTGTCTTGCGGTTCATAGCCCACAAGTTGCTGGGCGTTGCTTATGTCCCAGAACCGTTTGGGGTTGTTGGAAACGGCGATGAAAATCGCGAATCGGACATCGCTTTTGATGCTCTTGACAATCAACTGGGTCAAGTCCCTCGGGCTGCACCACATCGCCAGCATCGCAGGATGCCTTTTCAGCAGTTCGCTGTCGTAAGGTTGAAACCAACCTATCCGGATGCAAATCATTGACATGCCGAACTTTTCGGCATAGTAACGGGCAAGGGCTTCCCCGAAAACTTTTGTGCACGCGTAAACAGTGATGGGTCTGACGGGCATCTCCGGTGTGACCCAAACCCGCGATTTCGTCCAGTCGCCTTCAAGGTAGCCCAAAATTGTCTGGCACGAACTCGCAAACAAAACCTTCCTGACACCTGCTTGCCTCGCTGCCTCAAAGACATTGTAAACGCCCAACAAGTTCATGGGGAGCAAGCGGGTGTAAAAGTCATCTTCGTCGGACACAGCCGCCAGATGAAGAACAGCGGTGACGCCTTCACACGCTTTTTTAACCGCATCAAAGTCTCGGATGTCGCCTTGAATGAACTCATCGTCACCTTCAGGCTGCATTGGCTGGATGTCAAACAGCCTGAGGGCAAAATGTTCCCTCAAAAGCGGCACAATCTGCGTTCCAACTCTGCCGCACGGACCAGTGACTAAAATCCGCTCCCTCATGCCAACACCTCCGTGCAACTTAAATTGTGCCAGCAACACTGCCAAGTTGACAGAACCCTTGTTGCAGTTTCCCAGTTCGGAAGCGATGTCACAACCCAAAACAAACCGTGCTGCGAACTTCAGCCCGTGTTGATGACGCAACCGAAAGCAAGTCATGCTACGGATTTTTAGTCCGCATTCGTTGATGACAAAGAAACTGGGCGCCGACTTTCAACGGGACGAGGGTCGTGGGACGAGGGACGGGAAAAGTGGGAGGGCGAAATTCCTGCCGAGCCGAAAATGGGAGCGATTGGCGACTGGCGATTGGCGACTACAGCGTCAGAAGTTGTTAAGCCGAAAATTTCTCGGCTGTGCAGGAACTCTGCCCTCCAGAAAAACCATTCGCCACTCACTACTCACCATTCGCCACTCGCCGTTCGCTACTCGCCACTCACTATTCGCCATTCGCCGTTCGCTACTCGCTGCCGTTTCCCATCGCCCTTCTCCGTTTCTCCGCTTCACCGTTTCACCCTTTCTCGCTCCCTCGCTGCCCGACTTTTACTCCTTCCCCGCCTTTTGCTTCGCCGCTATGATGTCAGCAAGCGCTTGAAGGCGCAGAATAGGGGCACTAATCATTTCCGCCACTTTAACGGCACGGTCAAATTGCCCTACTTTTGCCATCGCTTCGGCGATTTCCCTGAGCGCCAAAGAACGATCCCTTTCGTCTTCAATCTTCTGGGCGACTTGGAGGGCGCGGTCAAATTGACCCGCTTTCGCCATCGCTTCGGCGATGTTCCTAAGCACCGAAGAACGAACCCATACACCTTCAATTTTCTGGGCGACTTGAAGGGCGAGTTGGAAGGCTTGATTTGCCCATTCCGTTTGCCCCGCTTCCGCCATCGCTACGGCGATGTCACTAAGCGCCACAAAACGAAACCTTCCGTCTTCAATCTTCTGGGCGACTTGGATGGCAAGGTCAAATTGCCCCGCTTCCGCCATCGCTTTGGCGATGCACGCGAGCGTCAAAGAACGATCTAATGCGTTTTCAATTTGGGCTGGCGAGGGTGGGAGGGGCTGACGGTGATGCTGGGGCGGCGCAGGAGAGTTTTCACAGCATTGGAAGGGATGGCGAAGTTGAGGTTTTGACCTTCAGAGAGAGTGAAACTGGCGACACCGATGACCTCGCCTTTGCGATTGAAGACGGGCGAACCACTGCTGCCTTCAGAGATGGGTGCGGTGATTTGCAGCAACTTACGACCATCCCGCAACTCCCGCACAGCGCTGATGATGCCCGCACTGACCGTCCCCTCTAACAGCATCGGCGAACCAATGACACAAATCGCCTCACCAACTCTCACCCTGTCACTATCGCCCAACCGAACAAAGGGCAAATTTCGCCCCTCCGCTTGCAAGATTGCCAAATCGTTCGCTCTGTCCGATGCCAAAACGCTTTTGATGACGAGGAAAGAGCCGTCCGAACGGCGAGCCAAGATGGCGGGTTTGCCCGCGACGACATGGAAGTTGGTGACGATTTTGCCATCGCTACTGATGATGAAGCCACTACCTTGAACGATGTCTTTTGCGTCAGCGGAGACGATGGTCACGACGGCAGGCATCACTTTCTCAACGAGTGATGACCAATCCACCGCTTCCTGAGCGGTTGCCAGCGATGCCATCAACACCGAAAGCACCAACAGATAACGGCGCATCGCCTTCACCTCCTTCCGCTGGCAGAAATTTTGGCGGGCTTGTGGAGGGTGCGTCAGCAAAAAGAAAATGGTAGCGAATGGCGAATGATTTTATCTGGAGGGCAGTGCTCCCGCACTGCCGAAAAATTCGGCGCATCAGGAGATGCGCCCTCCAGTCTTTCAGCCTGCTTTAGCGGGCTTCGTTTTCGTAGCCACCGACTTCAGTCGGTGGGGCAAAGAGTGGGAGGGCGAGGCTCTGCCGAGCCGAAAACGACAGCGAATGGCGAATAGCGAGTTAGCGAGTAGCGAGTAGTTTTGAAAGGCAGTGCTCCTGCACTAAACATTGCACCCAGCACATCGCACTGATTTTTTTCGGAGCGCACTTATTGCTCAAGCAGTCGTTCCAGCCCGATGGCTCGGGATGCCTTCAGCAAAACCAAATCTTCTGGCTGCAGGAAGTCACGCCATTTTTCCTTTGCTGCTTCCAAAGTCTCAAATCGGATGATGCGCTCGTTGGGCATTCCGGAACTTTGAGCGCCTTCAGCGATGCCGAAAGCGTTTTCGCCGACAACGATAAGCAAGTCAACGGTTTCCGCCGCCACTTGCCCAACTTCCCTGTGCCCTTGCTGATGGAACTCGCCCAACTCAAGCATCTCTCCCAATACGGCGACCTTCCGCTTCGCTGGCAGCGCTTTCAGCGTTTTCAAAGCAGCCTTGACAGAATCAGGATTTGCGTTGTAGGCGTCGTTGATGACCCAACAGCCGGGCGGGTCAAGCCATTGCCGTTGAAGCCGCATTTTCGGCGGTTGGAACTTTTCAAGGGCTTCAGTTGCGATGCCCCAATCAATTCCCAAAACTTTTGCGACCGCCAATGCTGCCAAAGCATTGCGGGCGTTGTGTTCGCCCAAAACAGGTAACTTCAAAGTGACCGTTTGCTTACCATCGGTTGCGGAAAGGGTTGTCCCGTCCCAATCAACTTGACAATCCAAAGCCCTGACATGAGCGTTGGGGGAGAAGCCGAAAGTCACGACATTAGCCCTTGCCCGTTCCAAAAGGTAGGCAAAGAAGTCGTCATCAGCGGGCAGGATTGCGAACTTAGCGTAATCCCGCTGCCCTTCAGCCGCTACCCCCCAATCTCCCAAAATCTCCGACTTCGCTTCAGCAATTGCTTCCCTTGAGCCCAGCAAGCCGATGTGGGCTGTGCCGATGTTGGTGATGACGGCGATGTCTGGTGGGGCGATGCGGCAGAGGTATTTGATGTCGCCCTTTTTGCGCATGGCGTATTCAAGGACGAAAGCGATGGTATCTGGCGGTGCTTGCAAGATTGTCAATGGAACGCCGATCTCGTTGTTGAAACTCTCTGGCGAAGCGACGGCAAGCATAACTTCCTTCACGATGCTGGCTATCATGGTTTTGGTTGTCGTTTTGCCGCTGCTGCCCGTGACGGCGATGACGCATGACCATGTTCGTTCCGTGCGCAATTGGCGAAGGTAACTGGCAGCCAAATCCCCTAAGGCTCGCAATGTGTCGGCAACGATGATTTGTGGGACTGGCAATGGTAGTTGTCGGGCGACGACGGCAGCGACTGCTCCCTTTTGAATCGCTTCGGCAACAAAATCGTGCCCGTCAAACCGCTCGCCTTTCAAGGCGACAAACAAGTTGCCTTGCCGAACTCGCCTGCTATCGGCGCAGACACCCAAGACAATTTCGTCGCCTGAAGCGTTCACGAGTCTCCCTTTCACCCAATCAGCCACCAAACTCAGCGGTAACGGTTTCATCCTTGACCACCTGCATCCATTGTAGCCCGTTGCGGTTGAAAAGTCGCAAACTTTTTGTGCGGGACGAAAGAGGACGGGGGCAAACGAAATGGGTGAGCAAAAGCGAGGGATAAATTGGTTGCCACTTGCGAGAATCACCCTGTTTTTGGTCTTGGCGGTTTTGACTGGTTTGTTTGGCGCACTTATGGGCGTTGCGATTGTGTGGGCTTGGCTTTCACTGGAGCACGGTGCACCCGTTGAACTCTCAAGCGTCTCGCCTGAAAGCCGGTTCGCAATTTCAACTGCTATCATCAGCGGTTCGTATCCGCTTTTAGTGCTCCTGACTTTCGCTTTCATGCGTAGGGCAAGGGAGCGTTCGCTTGAGTGGTTTGGACTGGTTCGTGAGGGTTGGCTTAAGGGCTTAGTTGGCGGTTTCCTGTTCGGGGCAGTTTTCGTCGCAATCATGTTCAGTTTCTACGCCGCAACTGGTTTGGTCAAGTTTGAACTCGTTGAGGAAATACCGTTGAAGCGGTGGCTTGTGATGAGTTTTTGGTTGTGCCCGCTGATAGGGTTGACCGAGGAGTTGATTTTTCGTGGCTACTTGATGAGCGTCGCTGAGGAGTGGAGAGGGCGCAAATTTGCTGTCGTTTTCACCAGCCTCCTGTTTTGGCTCGCCCACTTGGGACAAGGCAACGCCCACGAACTCTTGGGAGCGGCAGGTGTGGCGACTCTTTCTGTAACTTTTGCTTTCGCCCGATACTTGAGCGGCGGCTTGTGGTTGCCCATTGGACTCCATGCAGGCTATGACTGGATGGCGTTGAGTTTCGGTGGCGATGTCGGCTTAGGATTTCCCGCCTTGACCCGTTTCCAGCCCAATGTCCCTTCTTGGCTGGTTGGACCGTCGGGGCATGTCGGAGTTTTGGACTTAGCCTTCTATCTCGCTTTGCTCTTCGCCATCGTGTTTTTGCTCCCGAGATTTAGGGCAATGGGAAGGTCCTACCGAGAAACGACTCGCAATTGACGGTCTTGAAGCGGTAGCGGGACGGGAATGTTGCCAGCACGATGGGATGCGTGGAAAGCGATGCCAATCTCCAAAGCAGCGCGACCATCGTAGCCGCTGGAAATCGGTTGCCTGTCTTGTTCAATAGCGTCAATCAAATCCTGCAATGCCACTTGCATCGGTGGCGTGAAGCGGGGAGGGTTCGGGTAGTATTCGCGGCGAAGCAGGTATCTCGGTCTGAACTGGTATGCGGGGCGTTGAGGGTCTGGCGGGTAGACATCGGCGTAAACTTCAACTTGAACGCCATCGTGGAAAGTGTCAATTCGGATGACGCCGTTTGAGCCGTGCAGTTCCAACGAGAAACCTTGCCCGCCACCTACATCGGCGAAAGCGAAAACTCCGTTGCGGAAATGAACGATTCCGTAACCGCCGGGATCGGTTGGGTGGTCATTCCTGAGCCACCCGCAAACCCAATCCGCATCGCCAGCGAAGTATCTCATGATGTCCCAAAGGTGAGTGCCGTTGTGCAAAAGCCAAGTCCACATGGTCCCGTGAATTCTGACCAAATCCCCTATCGTGCCGCTTTCAAGCAAACTCTTGGCTCGCTGATATGTCGGGTGATAACGGCGCGGGTGGTTGACCAGCAACTTCGTCCCCGATTTTTCGCAAGCAGCGAGCATCGCATCCGCTTCTTCAAGGGATGTCGCCATTGCCTTCTCGCAGATGATGCCTTTTGCGCCCGCTTCAGCGGCAGCGATGACTATTTGCGCCTTCATGTCGGTGTGAGTGCAAACGCTCACGATGTCAAGTTTCTCGTTGGCGAACATCTCCTTGAAATCGGTGTAACCGCGAACTTCCCTCAATCCTGTCCGCTGATAAAACCGCTCAATGCTTTCACGGGTCTTGGCGCAAACGGCGACAATCTGGGTTTTCGGGTTGGCAAGGTAAGCGGAGACATGAGTCGTCGGCGGCATCTCGTAGTTTGTGAGCCAGCGAAGGTGAGTCTCGTCGTCAATGGTCAGAGCCTTTCTTCCCAAACCGACGATTCCGACCCGATACATCGCTTCCCACCTCCGAGCAAAAAGCGTAACGCAATGGCAAGGAAATTCACATGCTGACAGTTCGGGCGAAGGTCAGGCAGTAAACGAAGCGGGCGCCTGCTCTTTTGAGGACTTTGGCGACCTCGTTTAGGGTGCTTCCCGTCGTCATCACATCGTCAACCACGAGGACAATTTGACCTTTTACGCTTTCAGGGTCAGCGACACCGAAAGCGCCCTTGACATTTTCCCACCTCTCCTTTTCGCCCAAAGTCGCTTGTGGCTTCATTGGGCGGATTTGAAGGAGCAAGTTCGGTTCAACGGGAACACCTATTGCTCGCCCGACAACTTCCGCCAGCAACGCTGCTTGGTTGTAGCCCCGTTGGCGTTGGGTTTTAGGGTGAAGTGGGACGGGAGCGATGACATCCGGTCGGTGCCAAGGTGAGGGCAAAAGACCGTCGTCGCCTTCAAAGGCTCTCAATGCTACCTCCGCCATCAATTCTCCCATCGGTTGAGATAGACGGGGCTTTCGGTTGAACTTAAAAGCGTGGACAGTTTCGCGCCCTACGCCTTCGTAAATCACCGCTGAGCGAGCATAGTCAAACCTGTATCGCCCCTGAAGGCACATGCCACACAGCGGTGAAGTTTTCGCCTGAGGGTCAAAGGGTTTGCCACACCAGAGACAGTATGGGCGGGAAACGAGAACCCATTTGCTTTTGCAGTCTTGGCAAATCGGGTCGTCAGAAAAACGATGACAAACTCCACAGCGGGGCGGGTAAAGCCAGTCCAAAAACTTTTCAAGCCATGACTTTCGGCTCAACTCCCTTCATCCCCTTTCGGCTGAACTCGTAGTCCCAAGCAGCCGAAAAGATTATGCGCTTCCAAAATGTGGCAGCACTACAAGAGTTTGAAAGTGTTTGACCGTCATCAGCGTCAAGCCCTGACGCCACATTCGTCATCCAGAAAATTCGCCGACTAAAGTCGGCGCTCAAGTTCTCCGTCATCAACTATGATACTGCGTGCAAGCGTGCATGAGTGCAAGGGTGCAAGCGTGTATAAAAACGGTGCGAAGTGCTGGGTGCGGGGGTGCAATGTTTAGTTCAGGAACTCTGCCAATTCGCTACTCGCCATTCGCTGCCGTTTTACCATTCGCCGTTCACATTCGCTACTCGCTATTCGCCAGTCGCCAATCGCCATTCGCCGCCGTTTTCAATTCAGCATGAGCCTCGCCCTCCCAAGTTCGTCCATCGCAAAATTTGGGAACGGGGTGAGGAAGGTGAGATGGTTTGTGGCAAGTTTGGTTTTCAGTTTGACTGCAAGCAACCTTTGCGCAATGCCTCGGATTGCTCCAGATTGGCGGGGGCGTGAGCCAACCTTTGAACCGGGCTCGCTGTTCTGGCGAACCCGTGAATTCAACGCTTCGCCCATCCTCTACCGAACCGTCATCAATTTGCCGGCAAAATCGCTTCAATTCGCCGCAGTTAGGGTTCAAGCCCACCGACATGCCTACCTTTTCGTCACCCGCTTTGACCGCTTCTCTGACCTTGACCCGTTCGGCAAGTTGATTGCCCGTGCGGAAGCACCCAAAGAGAAACCCGATGCCGAGGTTGAGTTGCTTGTTGATTTGACGCCACACATTTCTGGCAGAAAGTCAATCGTTTTAGCCCTCAGCGCACCGAGCAGCGGTTTTCGGATGGAAGGGATTTTGGTTTTCAGCGATGGTTCAACTCAAATCTTCGGGAGCGAGCCGAACCTCTGGCGGTCTCAGAAGTTCCCGCCCTTGACCGTCTTGGAGTTTGAACCTTGCATGCGACCCGATTTTGATGACCGCAATTGGTTTCCAGTGCAAGTTGTCAGCAGCGCAACAGCAACTCCGAAATCGCAACTTATCGCCGAATTGAAAGCCTTCGTTAAGAAGTCACAAAAGGAACGGCTGAAACGCCAAGCGGACGAAGCAAAGTGGCGGCTCAATTTGTTGCGGAGCAAGGGCATCGTGATTGTGGACGATGAAGCCTTCGGGTGGGGAGGGGCAGGAAGGTTGCCCGATTGGATTCACCAAATTGCCGACAAGTTGCTTGAAAGCATCGCAAAGGGCGAAATCAACGAAAATGCCCTTTTGGCGACGGAAGTTCTCTCACTTTTCGTTTGGGCGAGCGATGAACTCACCAACCTTACCAACCACATCAAGTTGTGGCGAGTTTTGCGCCAGCCTGAACGGGCTCAAATTTGCGAACAGCAATCCAAAACTTTGCTGCCGATGCTTCAAAGGGCTGAAAGTCTTTTGAAACGGTTCTCCTCGCTCAAAACGGGCGAACTCGCTGAAGCGCTCGCAATCCTACAAACGCTGCGCCGAAGTCTCTTGGATTTGCGCCATCCCGATGTGGACAAAGCGTTGGTCATAAACGACCTCAACTGGGGTTTAGAGAACAAGTTTGGCTGGTTTGAAACGACGGCGCTTTTAGACAACGACATCACTCGTTGGGGACTACGCATCACAACGCCCGCAACCATTTTCGCCAGCCCACTTTCGCCCGCAGCGTTCGTGACTGTCAAGGGCACGGAGTTCACCATCGCCGGATGGGAAACGCTGAAGCCCTTGCGGGTTTACCAAAAGCCTGCCGACCCAACTCCTGTTTGCGCTTGGGTTGTGCTCAACGGCAAGGTGCAAAGTTTGAGACCTCAACCTAACGGGACGGTTTACGACCGAGCGCAACACGGACGCATGAGCGAAAACTGGATGCTTCTCGTTTGCGATTTATCTCGTGGCGGCGATTTGCCCGTCCAATTGGTTTTCCTGCAGATGCCGACAAAGGTCACTTTCCAAAGGGGCGAGAAAGGGACAACCGCTGTCACGGTCACTTTTGACAAGCCCGGCGCTGGCTTGTTCGTTTTGAAGCCGCTGAAGGAATGGCGTGGGCTTTTGAGGATGGCTCAAGTGATGACGAGAGCGCCGCTGAACGAAACCGAAGTCACACAATATGTCCAGCAATGTCGGTTGTGGTCAAGGGCACTACTTTGCTACCCTGTCACTTTCAGCGAAACTTTCGTCCGCGATCCCGAAAACCCTCACGCCCTCATCGTCGCTAACGCTTACAACTACTGGGAGTTTCGGGACGAATGGGGGACGGAGCCGCTTAAGTTGGCGCCGCTTCCGCCGTTAGCGAGTTACGGTTTGCTCAAAGGTTATCCCGGCTTGAGCGTCCTCAGTGAGGCAAAAGTTCTCGGGTCGTGGGGAGTTTGGGGCGACCACATCGCAGTCGTTGGAAGCGATGTCATCGTTTATCGTGTCCCCATCCACCCGTTCAAGCGGTTCGGTGGGTTCACTGCCTTTTGCTTCGGACCAACGGACATCGGTGTGCCTGGTAACTTGACGGAACTTGACCTCATCAAGCGGACAGGGGCAAACAGTTTCCGACCACAGCACAACCGAACCGATGACGCTGCAATGCAACTGGTTCGTTGGTGCGTTGAGCGGGGGTTGCAGCATGTTTTCAATGTGGACGAGAAGTGGATTGAGGATGTCGTTGAGCATTACCGAACTTTGGCGAAGTTGTGCAAAGACTTTCCACCCGACGCCGTTGCTTACGATTTGCTCAACGAGCCTGAAACTCGTGAGCCTCGCGCTTACAACGCCTTGCTTCGGCGCATCACCCAAGCCATCCGCGAGGTGGACAAGACGCATCTGATTTACGCCGAAGTCATTGCGCCTTGGGGACCAGGCGCCCAACCGTATCCTGAAGCAGCGTTTGCCAACCTTGAGCCTACAGGTGACCCTTTGACCGTTTACAGTTTCCACGATTACGAGTATCGGCTGATGCCGCGATACCCGAACGAGCGGGTTGACATTCGGACTCTACTTGAGCGTTGGTTGCCCGCTTTTAAGTTCAGCATAGACCACCGAGCACCAATCCATCTCGGCGAATTCGGCGGGTCTGAGCAAACAGAGGAAGACATTTACGCTAACCGCTGCGCCATCACGATGCTCCTTGACCACTTCCGCATCTTTGACCGATTTGGCTGGCACTTCCACTATTACAGCAACCGAGGCATCGTCCGTGTTAGGCGGGACGGGAGCATTGAAGAGAGCCTTGTGCAAGAAGCCTATCGCCGCTACTTCGGTCGGCAAAGGTTGAACGCAGT